>Ga0209636_10000738_pt1 | contig 32433 bp, 27 predicted proteins | sample DeeMarSWOR152_54_FD_187464 | JGI IMG/M metagenome (GOLD analysis project Ga0209636, IMG submission 187464) | Marine sediment microbial communities from White Oak River estuary, North Carolina - WOR-1-52-54 (SPAdes) (version 2) | ecosystem: Environmental > Aquatic > Marine > Intertidal zone >...
TCGAAACGTCCCGCATGTTTGAGATGTTTGCTTGAACCTTGGCTTCTTTTCTTTTGAGCTCTTCTATCAGCAGCTTCTTTTCTTCCAGCTTTTTCAGTTTTAAATCTGCATCTTCAAGTGCTCTTTTGGCTCCAGCCAGTTTGCCCACTGCATCTTGCAGCTCTATCTCCAAAAGCATGAACTCTTCGGTTATGCGGTTGTATTCATCGCTAAGTTTTTCCAGCCCCACGACATCGGGGTCCTTCTCATAAATTCTTTTTTCCGTTTCATAATCACGCTTGTATACAGCGATGTTGCTCCACGCTGTCTCATAATCAGACAAGCCGAACAGTTCATCCAAGCGCCGTTGCCTTTCTCTGGGAGCAGCGTCCAACAGCTCCTTCAAGTGCTCCTGCCTAACCCACACTATTTCGCGGTAAAGGTCCCTATCTAAGCCCGTTATCGCCTTGAACTGTTCAGCTATGGCGTCAGCTTTCATGCTTGCAATAAGCGTTTCATCCTCAAAGAGCTTGAGCTCTTCGAAGTCTTGGCCTATGCCTTTTCCGCGTCTTTTGAGCCCGCGAGTTAGCTTGTAAGTTTTTCCGTTCTGAGTGAAATGGACTGTGACTTTTGCAGAGTCTGCACCTTCGCGGAGCAAGTATTCGAAGCTTCTGCCGATTGGTTCGCCGAACAAGGCGAAGTCAACAGCGTACAGAACGCTGGATTTTCCAGTGCCTAAACCGCCGACGAGACAGTTGAAACCTCGTGTGAAAGGCACCGTCGACTTAATGTGTGATCGGATGTTTTCTAGCTGAACTATTTCGATTTTCATTGTAGAAGCTCCTCTATAATCTGCTTGATCTTTTCCTCTTGTTTGCTCGTCAACGGCTCTATGAGGCTGAGGGCAGAACGTGCTATTTTCTCCGCTTCTTCGCGGCTGTACCGCTCGCTGAAAATCTGCAGGAAATATTCAAACGCCTTCGTCTTCAAATCTTTGAACTCGCTTTCGAAGATGGAGCGCACGATTTCGTCTGAAAGCGCGCTTTCCTTGAGCATCACAATCGGGTGCACAAGTAGAGCTTTTTCAGCGGCGCCTCTGATTCGGGCTATGTCCACTTCTGCACGGCTTGCCTCAGCGGGCAACACGCCTTTCAAAACTGGAATTATTACGGTTCCTTCCTCGTCTGCACCCTTGACAAGTCGAACTGCAAGCTCTGTAATTTTAGTTGAAGTCATACCTGAAAATTCCTGTTCGAGAATCGCGAACTTGCGAGGAGAACTCAGCTCTACAAATTCCGGCGAGATTCCGCCATTCGCGTTCACTTCAACATTAAAGAAGCCCTTTTTTTGTTTGGCTTCGTCGTAGCTAACTGTTTCCGTTGACCCGCTGTACGCTAAAAGACCTGTTTTAAACTTGCCCGTGAAACGCTTGTGCACGTGACCCGCAGCGTAATAATCAAAACCATCAGGGAGAAGTTCGGGCGGAGTTTCAGCTTCAATGTAAGGCGGCTTAACGCTCGGTAGATCAACAGCCATGTGAAAAACGAAAATGTTGCTGACTGTAGGGTCGGGCGTTGGGGGGTTTTGCTCCATAAAAACTGGAAGCGCCTCTTCCGTCTTGCGTCTGCATCGAAAGTTTGGCACGCCGTAGACGTAGCAGCAGCCAGGTTTACGCCAGCACGCACTCTTATGCCTAGGTAGGTGGTAGATTAAGCCGGTGCTGTCCAGCGGGTACAAGATTGTTCCCGTTATGGTGTTAGGCGCTGAATCATGCGAGCCGTCAACCGTCAAAACTGGGATTCCGGCGTCCTTTAGGCGCTTGAAGCTTCTTATAGCGTTCTCGAGCGTGACGTTTGAAGGGCGTGCCTGATGGAACAGGTCACCAGCGATGATCATGAAGTCGGGTTTTAACTCGATGGTTTTTTCAACAATCTCCGCGAAGACATTGTCAAAATCTTGCCTTCTAGCTTCTAAGCCGTACTGCGAGTAGCCTAGGTGCAGGTCTGAGGCGTGGACGAAACTGAAGGCTTTCAAGCGATTATGTCTCTCCCTTGTCCGGTGTTTACTGCGGTTTAGGATTTATTTTTTGGGTTTGCTGGCTTTAAGTGTTTAGAATTTGCAGTAAGACTGTGTTTTTATCATGTTTGGAAGGGAAACTTATAAACGGTTACACTGCCTTTTAGAATGGAAAGGCGCGAGTAACGTATGAAATGCCGAAAGTGTGGGCAGGAAATCTTTCTTCCTTTTCAGTGTCCTTACTGTGGTGATCAATTCTGCAGTGCGCATCGGTTGCCTGAAAATCACGACTGCCCACGGATGGATCTTGCCCGCGCGCAAAGACAGGACGACACCGTTGTGTTTCAGAGACCCAGTTCGTACGAGTACAAGGTTACTTATGGAGCGCCTCGCCGAACTAAAGGGCGTGTTTACTTCAGCCCTAAAGAGGTGAAACACTTAGTTATTGCTTCGCTACTTGTTATTGGTGTTGGCTTGTCTTATGTAATGTTTGGAGGTATTTTCGCGCTGATGGACTGGACGACGTTGTCTTTTTTCGCTGTTATTCTAACCGTGTCTTTTCTGACGCATGAAATAGCCCATAAAGTGACAGCTCAGAAGAGGGGCTTGTGGGCGGAGTTCAGGTTGACCTTGTGGGGTGCGGTTTTGACGTTAATCTCGGTGATTTCTCCTCTGCTCAAGCTCATCTCGCCTGGTGCGGTGATGATTTCTGGTCCTGCTCAAATGGATGAGGTAGCAAAGATTTCTCTTGCTGGCCCCACAGTTAACATTGTTTTTTCAACCGTGTTTCTGGGGGTAGCTTTCGCCATTGGTTCCAGTCCAGTTCAGTTAGTGCTTTTTCTGGCAGCTCTTTTGAACGGTTTCATTGCATTGTTTAACCTGATTCCTATTGGAATTCTTGACGGCTTCAAAATTTTCAGTTGGGACAAAACAATTTGGGCTTTGGCTTTCGTGCCGAGTCTGGTTTTGACAGCGATTTCCTACGTTACGATTGGTTCTTAAATATAGAACAGTTTTGAACTGCTTGTAGTTACCCTGCAAAATTTAGATGAGTTCTATTGTTACGTGGACTTCTTCTGGAACGCGGATGCGCATGATACGTCGCATAACTCGTTCTTCCGAGTCAATGTCTATTAAGCGTTTGTGGATGCGCATTTCCCACCTGTCCCATGTAGCTGTTCCCTCACCAGACGGCGCTTTCAGGACGGGTACGCGGAGACGCTTGGTGGGCAGTGGGACTGGGCCGTTCATTTTGGCACCTGTTTTTTGAGCGATGGCTTTCAGTTCTTCGCATACCTCTTCTAGCTTGTGGTAATCGGTGCTTGTTAAGCGGATTCGCGCTTTTCGTACCATTTTTCGCCCATCAATCCTAAATCTATCTTTTTTAAGCAATTATCATAGATATTTAAGCGGTACAACCTGAATGTAAGGTGTACATAAAAACCTTTTCATTGCAATTCCCCGAACCGTTTGGGCTTGCTGTAGAAACAAAGAAATGAATCGCCGTTCCGTTGAATGTCATTTCGTCGTATTTTACCCACCTAGCTTTTCCTAGTTTTCTCACTTAGCGCGCGTGTCTTCGGGTAATATCTGCACTTCATCATTACAGCAATATAGGCTGCTCAATGCCGACGGCTCAATTAGCATTCAAAAAGTTTATTTTCCTTGAAAATAATGCTACTTATTTATTATGAACATACTCGAAGTTGAGGATTTATCGGTTAGAGTCGAGAACAAGTTTATATTCAAAGGCGTCTCCTTCGGTTTAAAGAGTGGAGAAAGCCATATTCTTTTCGGGCCGAACGGTTCTGGAAAGACGACACTTGTCAGCGCCCTTATGGGTCTTCCCCAATTCGAGATAACGTCTGGAAAAGTAACTTTCACGGGAATCGACGTAACCTTCAAAAGCGTTGAGGAAAGGGCGAAACTCGGCATGGTTGTGAGTTTCCAGAATCCGCCTGAGATTACGGGTGTTAAATTGGCTGATCTTCTGAAGTTGTGTTTAGGCAAGAGTGCTACCGAAGGCTTCAGCGAAGAGGAGAAAGGGCTCATAGACGCCTTTAGGCTCACCGAGTTCTTAAACCGAGACATCAATGTAGGCTTCTCTGGCGGGGAAAGGAAACGCAGTGAAATTCTTCAACTTATATTCCTCAAACCAAGGCTTCTGCTCCTAGACGAGCCTGACTCTGGCGTGGATGTTGAAAGTCTAAGGCTAATCGCCGGTGAGATACAGCGCTATGTGGAGAAAAATGGAAGCTCAGCTCTGATAATAACACATAAGGGCGACATACTTGAATACGTTAAAGCCAAATACGGTTGCGTATTGCTGGATGGAAGGCTCCACTGTTTTAAGCATCCCTTGAAAATATATGAGAGCATAAAGAAACTTGGCTACGAGGAATGCGTAGCTTGTAGAAGAAGAGTAACCGAAGGATGGAAATTTGGCCAAAGAAAATGAACTTGTAAAGATTCCACATCAAATTCTTAAAGAGGCATACAAAGCGGGCATCGAAGCGGACGGGAAGAATCGTTCAGGCACCTTTTTCCATGTGAACCAATCCACCGTGTACTCAAGAGTCAATGATTTTTTTCAAGGAAAAATCGAGCTTATGGATACTAAGATGGCTTTGCAAAAGTATTCTTGGCTTGGCGAATACATGTGGAAACTCGTTGACGAGAACAAGGATGAATTCACCAAGAAAGTTGCGGAAGACTTCAGCGGAGGCTACTTTATGCGTATAATGCCTGGTGTTGAGATAACTTTTCCTCTTCAATCATGCCTCTTGATCACGCAGAAAAACTTAGAGCAGCGAGTTCACAATATCATAATCGCCGAGGAAGGGTCAAAAGCGCACATTATAACCAGTTGCATTCAGCACTCCACTGTTCCGAAAGCATCGCACCTTGGCGTATCGGAGATCTATATTAGAAAAGACGCCGTGCTCAACTTCACTATGATTCATCAGTGGAGCGAGAACACTTTGGTGCGGCCCAGGAGCGCAGCCGAAATGGCTGACAAAGCTACGTTTGTTTCGAATTACGTGTGTATGCGGCCAGTTAAAGATGTACAGATGTACCCTGCTGCTTACTGCAATGGCGAGGATTCAGCTGTGAGCTTCAACAACATCTTGTTCGGCAACAGAAACTCTCTTTTGGATATAGGTTCGAAAGCTGTTCTTAAAGGGAGGGGCAGCAAGGCGGAAATGATCAGCCGCGCTATAGCACGCGAAGGCTCAAAAATGGTCATCAGAGGTTTAATAGAAGGCAACAACTCCAACTGTAGAGGACACTTAGAGTGCCGCGGTCTTCTAATCGATGATGATGCGCTCATACAATCCATACCAGAGCTTATAGCCAGAAAGAAGGGTGTTGAAATAACGCATGAAGCTGCGGTGGGCAAAATCTCAGAGAAGGAAATAACATATTTGATGACGAGGAAGCTGTCCCGAGATCAGGCGGTATCGCTGATTATACGCGGTTTTATGGATATAAGCATATTAGGCTTGCCAGACGCCTTAAACGCGGAAATCAAGAAAATAGTGGAAGACTCTGCAGAAGCCAGCTAAACACGCTCTTGGTTCCAAGATGCAACTGACGGATTGGGCACAAACTTTCCATTTCACACTTAAACCGAAAACAAGGAGGAATAAAATAACAAGAACCCCTTGGAAAAAAGTGATTAGCTTTTAATCTACCCACATTCCAACGGATAAAGAATAGCTCTGTAGACTGAAATAAGCTTTTCTAAGATGCAAATTCAAATGGTTTAGATAAGGCATCTACATTGGGAGATCATATTAAAAGGAAAAAGCGGATTGTGCGGGTGACGTTTCCACTTCGTTAGGGGTTCAAATCCCACAGTTGAAATTTCAATGCTACGAAGCTTTTAAAAAAAGGTTTTTTTGGATAAAATAAGCTTAGAATAGGCTTAAAAGTGCAGCGGGCCGGATTTGAACCGGCGAACCCCTACGGGAAAGGATTTCTCATAGGGCGCTCAAGTCAAAGCGTCGATCTTGAGTCCTTCACCTTTGACCTGGCTTGGTTACCGCTGCGGACAAGCTAACAAAATCTACCGCTCTTTCTTATTAATCATTTCCCACTCGAAGTAAACACGGGGAGATTCTTTGCACTTCTCTATGTAGTTTACTGCGCCGACCGCGGTTGAGCCGCCGCCAACTCCTCCGCTTATGAAAAGCCCGCACGTCACCAAAAAAGTAAAAACTCCTCCCCTACAATATGAAAAAGGAAAACGTTATGCCCACAGAACACAAAATCATACTAGGAAACAGCCAAAAAATGCCCGAACTAGCCGATTCCAGCATCCAGTTAATGGTAACCTCTCCGCCTTATCCAATGATAAAAATGTGGGACAACCACTTCAGTACGATAAACCCGCAAATCGCCACGCTATGGCACGCCTTAGACGCTGACGGTCGAGAAGAAACCATTACCCAAATCTACAACGCCATGCATGAAACCCTTGCCAAAGTATGGCGCGAAGCCTTCAGAGTCTTAGCGGACGGCGGCATAGCGTGCATCAACATCGGCGACGCCGCGCGGACCGTAAACGGCAAGTTCCGCCTTTTCCCCAACCACTCCCGAGTCATTGAACGCTGCGAAAAAATAGGCTTCACCACTCTGCCCTACATTTTATGGAAGAAGCCAACCACAAAACCGAAGTACAAGGGAAAAGGCGCGTTCCTCGGCTCAGGCTTTCTGCCGCCAAACGCTTATGTCACCGTAGACTGCGAGTTCATACTAATCTTCAGAAAAGGAAAACTTCGACAATTCCCGCCAAATGACCTGCGCCGTTACGAGAGCGCCTTCACCAAGAAAGAACGCGATGAATGGTTCACGCAGATATGGGGCATAACAGGCACACGCCAAGTCCAAAGCCAAATAGAACGAAGAATTGCCGCCTTCCCAGACGAAATCGCAGATCGGCTTATCAGAATGTTCAGCGTGAAAGGCGACACGGTACTCGACCCCTTCTTGGGCTCAGGCACAACGACTAAACTTGCGATGCAAAACGGAAGAAACAGCATAGGCTACGAAATAGACGAAGCAATACTTACACTGATCAAGAAGAAAATAAACTTCGAACAAAAAGCATGTAAACTAAGTCTTATAAAGCGCAAGAATTAACCCTTAAAAAACCAAGGAATTTGTAAAAAGCCACAATTTTTGATGTTCTAACCAGATAAAAGCCTGTTGTTTAGCGATTTTAACCCTTATATCGAATATTTATTCGTTATTTGGGTTTTGCGGGGCGCAACGCAAAATAAAAAAGTTGTTATTATGTATTAACTCTTAGAAAGTTAAAAAAGCCGTGGTTTGTGGACGCTGACATAAAAAAGTTTATTAGTGAGCTGTGTAGCATGTGTTTGTGCTCTTTAAAGATAGGAGACCCTTTTTCGAGTTGGACGCTAATCCAAATCGGAGGAGATCGAAAGTTTGAAAAAAACCCGCACCACAAAACTTAGTCATCATGTTTGCAAATTCAAGTTTGCGGGAGATAGGCAAAATTGACTAATTTCTCAAAAGAAGACACTCATCTTTTGCTAAAAACTTTCTTCAACGAGAAAGGCCTAGTAAGGCAGCACCTAGATTCTTACAACGAATTCGTAGACCACGGCTTGCAAGATGTGGTGGACGAAGTCGGCGAAATCTCCATTGAAATTCCCGAAAGCCCATATAAGGTAAAGCTTGGGCAAATCTGGGTTATAGACCCTCAATCAAGAATAACAGGACCCTACGTCACAGAAGTGGACGGCACCAAGCACGAAATTTACCCAATGGAAGCGAGACTTCGAAACCTCGCGTACGCGGCGCCCATAGCCCTCGAAATGACGCCTGTTATAGACGGAAGAGAACAGGACACTGAGCTGGTTTACGTTGGAAATATACCTGTTATGCTGAAGTCAAAATTGTGCTTCTTGTCGCAGCTTTCAAGAGAAGAGCTTATTGCCGCAGGAGAAGACCCAGACGACTCAGGCGGCTACTTCGTGGTAAACGGTTCTGAACGCGTCATAGTTGCTATGGAAGACTTGGCGCCCAACCGCGTGATAGTTGACATAGACGATAAAGGAACTTCACCAGTTTATCAGGCCAAAATATTCTCAACCACCGTAGGCTTCAGGGCAAGAATAGAGTTGAAACTGAAGTCGGACAACGCTATCTACGTCACAATGCCAGGGGTGCCCACCGAAATCCCTTTTGTAGTGATAATGCGCGCGTTAAGCCTAGAAAAAGACAAAGAGATCGCTGAAGCAGTCTCCCTTGACAAGAACATCCAAAGCGAACTCGGTGCGTCATTCGAGAAAGCCCTGGGCGTAGACGCGCAGAGCGACGCGATGCTATTCATTGGAAACCGCGTAGCCCACGGGCAAGTGGAAGAGTACCGGTTGCAGAAGGCTGAAACCGCATTAGACAAGAACTTTTTGCCGCACTTGGGCAGAAGCGACAAGAATAGAAAAGACAAAGCCATATTCCTCGGTGAAATGGCTTACCGCGTTATCCAGCTTAAGCTTGACAGGCGTCAGCCAGACGACAAAGACCACTTCAAGAACAAACGACTGAGACTCGCAGGACCCCTTCTTTCAGATCTTTTCCGTGTTTCCTTCAGAAACTTAACCCGTGACATAAAGTACCAGCTTGAACGCATAGGCGTGAAAGGTCCAATAATAACCGTTTCTGCGGCAGTCCGCCCAGGAATAATAACCGAAAGGTTCCAACATGCGCTGGCGACTGGAAATTGGGGAAGAGGCAGAGTCGGCATAACCCAGCTTTTGGATCGAACAAACTACATATCCACGCTCAGCCACTTACGTAGGCTTCAGTCACCATTAAGTAGAAGCCAACCGAATTTCGAAGCCCGAGACCTGCACCCGACGCACTGGGGACGTTTGTGCCCTAACGAGACACCTGAAGGGTCTAACTGTGGTCTGGTCAAGAATCTAGCCTTATCAGCGTCAATCTCTGTGGGCGTGAATCCCGAGAAGATTAAACAGCTGCTTTTTGAGATGGGCGTAGTTCCAGCTTACGAGGCTAACGAGGCTTTAAGAATTTCTGGGGCAAAGGTTTTCGTTGACGGAAACATAATCGGATACTGCAATTCAGCGCCAGAACTAGTCAAAACCTTCAGAGAAAAAAGAAGAAGAGGGGAAATCTCAACTGAAGTGAACATAACCTACTTCTCGAAGCTTCTAAGCGAGAAGGAAGAGTTACACGCAAACTGCGACGAAGGAAGAGTTAGGCGTCCCCTAATAATTGTTGAAAACGGAGTTCCAAAGCTTCAGCCTGAACACTTTGAAAAAATAGGTCTGGGAGAATGGACTTGGGAAGACTTTGTCAAAAACGGTTTGGTTGAATATTTGGACGCGGCAGAAGAAGAAAACGCGCACGTCGCTATATCTCTTGAAAATGTCACTTCTCAACATACGCACTCTGAGATCGCGACGTACACGATTTTGGGAATCTGCGCGTCAACCATACCTTATCCAGAACACAATCAGTCACCGCGCAACTCATACCAAGCCGCTATGGCCAAACAAGCGCTAGGAGTTTATAGTACAAACTTCCACCATCGCGTGGATTCAAGGTCGCACATACTGCATTATCCGCAAGTGCCCTTGGTTGAGACCGAACTGATGGAAGTCATCGGCTACAAGCAACGCCCTACAGGGCAAAACTGTGTTGTCGCTGTGCTTTCCTTTGAAGGCTATAACATGGAAGACGCTTTAGTCTTTAACAAAGCTTCAATAGAAAGAGGCTTAGCCCGCTCCAGCTTTTACCGGATATACGAAGCCGAGTGCCGCCAGTACTTGGGCGGGTTGAAAGACAAGTTCAAGGTACCCGAGCCAGGAACTCGCGGATACCGTGGAGAACAATATTATAGGCTTCTCGAACCTGATGGCATAATAAGTTTGGAATCCTCGGTTGTAGGCGGCGACGTTCTGATCGGAAGAATAAGCCCTCCCAGATTCCTTGAAGAATACAAGGAGTTTGAAGTCAAAGGTCCATCCATGCGAGACACATCCGTGGATATGCGTCCTTCAGAAACAGGAGTTGTTGATGGAATTTTCATAACACAGTCTGGAGAAGGAAGCAAACTCGTGAAGGTCAGAGTTCGCGATCAACGTGTTCCAGAGTTAGGAGACAAATTCGCCTCTCGCCACGGACAAAAAGGAGTCATAGGCTTAATAGTTCCACAGGAAGACATGCCTTTTACAGACGAAGGCATAGTTCCAGACATCGTAATCAACCCTCATGCTATACCATCAAGAATGACGATCGGGCAATTCATTGAATCCCTCGCTGGAAAAGCGGCAGCTGCAAGGGGAAAACCAATAGATGGCACACCATTCTCCAACGAAGGACCTGACGAAATCAGGAAAGAACTCGTAAAACTTGGGTTCAGCCACACGGGAAGCGAAGTATTCTACAATGGAACGACAGGCGAAAAATTCGTCGCTGACATTTTCGTCGGAATCGTTTACTACCAGAAACTGCATCATATGGTAGCCGACAAAATACACGCCAGAGCCCGCGGGCAAGTTCAGATGCTGACGCGGCAACCCACTGAAGGCAGAGCCAGAGGCGGAGGCTTAAGATTCGGCGAAATGGAACGCGACTGCCTCATAGGTCACGGCGCGGCCATGTTGCTCAGGGATAGGCTGCTGGAAGAATCAGACAAATACACGCTGTACGTTTGCGAAAACTGCGGTCAGATCGCCTATTTCGACATGAAACAACGAAAATACGTGTGCAAAATCTGCGATGAAAAAGCCAAAATTTCCCCTGTAATCGTTTCTTACGCGTTTAAACTGTTGCTTCAAGAACTGCAGAGTTTGTGTATTACGCCAAAGTTAACACTGAAGGAGAAGGCGTAAAAATGGCTTCAGAAGAATCAATTCATAAAGTTGTTGACGAAGTCTCCTTCGGCCTAATTTCACCCCAAGGTCTGCGTAAACAATCGGTTGTTGAAATTCAAACACCAGACACTTACGATGAAGACGGCGCTCCCATCACCGCGGGATTAATGGATGGGCGACTGGGAACTCTGGAGCCACGGCAGAGATGCAAAACCTGCGGCAACACGGCAATCCGTTGCCCAGGACACTTCGGGCACATCGAACTGGCAGTGCCTATAGTGCACATAGAATTTACAAAAATAATTCATGAGCTTTTGAAGACAACCTGTCGCAGTTGCGGGCGCATACTCCTATCAGAGGAAACAGCGGAAAAAGTTCGTAACCGCATTAAGAGATACAACGCGCTTTTGGGCACAATACCAGACGTAGTGTATAAGGGTATTGTACAGGAGATTAAGGCTAAACAATGTCCACATTGCGCATCTAACCAGTACAAAATAACTTTTGAGAAACCTACAAAGTTCATAGAGCAAACCGAAGCAGGTTCTGAACCGCTAACACCGAGCATGATCAGGGAAAGACTAGAACGCATTTCAGATGATGACCTAGAAATCTTAGGGTTCAATCCCACGGTAGCAAGACCTGAATGGATGGTTCTGCAAGTTTTGCCTGTGCCCCCAGTTTACGTTCGCCCCTCTATAACGTTGGAGTCGGGAATCCGCTCTGAAGATGACTTGACTCACAAGCTTGTTGACATCATTCGCATTAACCAAAGACTTAAGGAAAACATGGAGGCAGGAGCGCCAACACTTATAATTCAAGACTTATCCGAACTTCTGCAATACCACGTTACAACCTACTTCAACAACGAAGCCTCTGGAATACCGCCAGCAAGGCACCGTTCGGGAAGAGCGTTAAAAACCCTCTCACAAAGGTTGAAAGGTAAAGAAGGTCGTTTCAGAAGCAACCTATCAGGTAAAAGGGTTGACTTCTCCGCACGAACAGTTATTTCTCCAGATCCTAACCTTGACATAAACGAGGTAGGCGTTCCAAACGATGTAGCCATGCGTTTATCTGTTCCAGAAAAAGTAACCGCGTGGAACATTGAGGAAATGAGGAAACTAGTCATAAACGGCCCTGAAAAGTATCCAGGCGCCCTCTACATTATCAGACCAGACGGAAAACGCATAAGACTTGAATTTGTGGTGGACAGAGAAAAAATCGCTGAAGCTGTAGAACTTGGCTTCGTTGTGGAGCGTCATCTCAAGAACGGTGACATAGCAATATTTAACCGTCAGCCGTCACTCCACCGAATGTCCATTATGGCGCATTACGTTCGCGTTTTGCCCTACAAGACTTTTCGCCTGCACCTCTGCGTTTGTCCACCATACAACGCGGACTTTGACGGAGACGAAATGAACCTACATGTGCCCCAAAGTGAAGAAGCGCGAACAGAAGCTCTTCTGCTAATGCAGGTTCAAGACCAGATACTCTCACCAAGGTTCGGAGGACCGATAATAGGTGCAATCCGAGACTTCATTACTGGAGCATACTTCTTTACCAGAAGAGCAAACTACCTAACGAAAGCCGAAGTTAACAGGCTCCTCACAGCTACGGGATATGTTGGGCCACTGCCAGAACCCAAGATCAAAGAGCCACAACCCAAGTGGTCAGGCAAACAGATCTTCAGCCTCTTTCTGCCGAAAACGCTGAACTATGTTTTGAAGGCAAACCTCTGTCAAGGATGCACCAAATGCGAAGAAGAAGACTGCAAATATGACGCTTATGTGGTTGTTAAAAATGGTGAGCTTGTTTCAGGTATTATAGACAGGCGTTCTATAGGTTCTGAACAGTCTGAGAGCTTGCTGCACAGGATAATCAAAGACTACGGAACTCAAGCGGGGCGCGAATTCCTGAACAAGATAACGAGGTTGCTGAAGCTTTTCATAACCATGCGCGGTTTCACTTACTCTTATGACCAGCTTGTTCTGTCTCCTAAGGCTGAAAGCAGAATCAAGAAAACAATGGATAGAATCCAGAAGAAAATAAATGAACACATCGAGAACTACCGCAACGGAACCCTGCCCCGATTACCAGGGCAAACATTTGAAGAATCCTTTGAAATCTACGTAATGCATGAACTTGCCAGAGCTAGAGACGAAGCAGGAAAAATCGCTGATCAAGATTTCACCATAGAAAACTCGGGAATAGTCATGACCAGAACAGGGGCAAGAGGTTCAAGCCTCAACATTGGACAAATGGCCGCCTGTGTCGGGCAGCAGTCAGTGCGTGGCAAAAGAATACTGCGAGGATACGCTGGAAGAGCTTTGCCACATTTCGTTGAAGGCGACCCCAGCCCGAGAGCAAGAGGTTTCGTCTACTCTTCTTATCAAAATGGGTTGGACGCAATCGAATTCTTCTTCCACGCCATGGGAGGCAGAGAAGGCTTGGTGGACACCGCGGTCAGAACGCAACAGAGCGGTTACATGCAAAGAAGACTCATCAACGCTTTGGAACACATCCGCTTGGAGTATGACGGCACTGTCAGAGACTCAGGTGGAGACATAATCCAATTCAGGTACGGCGAAGACGGGGTAGACCCCGCTAAGAGTGACCATGGTAAAGCGGTAAACGTGAGTCGACTTATCGGTCCAATAAAAATCGGAGAAGAAAAAGGTCCAGCAGCATCGGCAGATTACATTAAGAAGCAGTTGAAAGAGGTCAAGGAGCAACTCACGCCGATACTTATAGACCAGCTTAAACATGATTTGGCCAAAGCCAAGCTCAGCAAGGAAGGCGTTGAAAAAGCCGTTAAGCTAACGGCTGAACAGTACAAAAAGGCGTTGATGGAGCCAGGTGAAGCGGTGGGCATAGTTGCTGCTCAGTCAATAGGTGAACCCGGCACTCAGATGACGCTTAGAACATTCCACTACGCGGGAGTCAAGGAGCAAAATGTAACCTTAGGCTTGCCAAGACTGATTGAAATAGTTGACGCCAGAAGAATACCGTCAACTCCGATTATGACGATATACCTGACACCTGAGTACAGGAAAAGCAAGGAAAGCGCGGTGGAAATTGCACGCAACATAATCTACACGAGTTTGGAAAATATAGCTTCAGCTATCTACGAGGATGCTATACGCGAGGAAATAATAATTGAACTAAACAAGTCCATGATGGAAGATAGAGGAATAACCATAGACGAACTCGAAAATAGACTTCAACTGCAAAATGCCACCGTAAAGGTGCAGGATGATACCGTGCAGATTAAACCCAAGAAGGTTGAAAGCCTCAAGAAATTGCTCGGCAAGACCTCGGGATTGCACGTTAAAGGTGTACCCGACATAAAGCGTGTGCTAGTCACTGAAGAGCGCGGAGAATGGGTTATACGAACAGACGGGTCAAACTTGTCTAAAGTTTTGGAAGTTGTTGGTGTAGACACTTCACGAACAATAACCAATAACGTCCATGAGATAGCTAAAACTCTCGGGGTAGAGGCTGCAAGAAACGCTTTGATCGGCGAGGCTACAGGCGTCTTGGAAGAACAGGGCTTGGATGTAGACGTGCGACATGTCATGCTTGTGGCAGATATGATGACTTCAACAGGCGAGGTTCAGCAGATAGGAAGGCACGGCATCAGCGGCAAGAAAGCAAGCGTTTTAGCTAGGGCAGCTTTTGAAATAACAGTTCCGAATATCGTTGAAGCAGCCGTGAAAGGAGAGAGCGACCCGTTAGAGGGCGTAACTGAAAACGTAATTGTCGGTCAATCAATTCCAATCGGCACGGGATTAGTGGAGCTATACATGGCCACGTTTGAAAAACAAGAAAAGAAAGGAGGAAAAATAGAAACATTATAGACGTAGACAAGGCAATCGCTACAGCCGTGAAAACTGGAAAAGTGTCTTTCGGAGCCAACGCGGCTTTGCAAAATGCAAAGACTGGCAAGGCTAAGATGATAATTTTAGCCGCTAACTGTCCAAAAGAAATAAAAGAGCAAGTTAAATATTATGGTAAAATCTCTAAGGTCCCCATTATGACATATAAAGGTGCTTCAACAGATTTGGCAATGGTCTGCAACAAACTCTTTATTATTTCAGCACTAAGTATAAGAGAAACGGGTGATTCAGAAATTCTCAAAGTCATCGAAAACAGTGAGCTGCAAGAATATAGTGGAGGAAACGAATGACAAACGGCATTAAAATCACGTGCGACGAAATGCGCTACATTGCGTTGTTTGAAAGCGTCAGCGGCGCCGGCGTCAAAGACTGCATAATCGACGAAGAGCAAGGACGTGCAATATTTATCGTGAACAAAGGCCAAGTCGGCGTTGCCATAGGAAGGGGCGGCAGAAACATCCACACTCTCGAAAGAATGACTGGGAAAAAACACGAGATAATCGAGTATTCAGAAGACGCCGTACAGTTCATTAAGAATGCTTTGAAGCCAGCAGCGGTCAGAGAAGTGCGCATAACCGAGAGGATGGACGGGAAAAAGATGGCAGTCGTCAGCGTTAATCCGAAGGATAAGGGCGTCGCCATAGGCAAAAACGGCAAAAACGCCGAGCGATTGCGGTTTTTAGCGAAAAGGTATTTTGATATTCAGAACGTCAGCATCACCTAAGCCCGCAATTAAGCGGTTAGGCGATGAAGCTCGGCGGATTATAGTCTCGACAATACGCTATGCCTCTTTTTAGACTAAAAGATAAAATTGTACTTTCAACCAGTACTTTTCAGAAATAGATAAGCATAATCCCGCGTACTGGAGGGCTTAGCATGCGCGCTTTTTTCCGTGCACTAGAGAACGTCAGCTTTCTTTCACTCGCCCTCTTGCTCTTCACCCTCTTCTTCTTCGTCGCTGGTGCTCTTAGAATGCAAGTTGGTCTGCGCTTCACTTCTAAGAAGCGAGTCAATTAGTGCTTGCTCATCCACTTCCGCACGAGTTCTCCAGTCCAAATACAACCGTTCATTATCATCTTGCTGCAAATACCCATAACGAATGTAACGGTCAAGGTTCAAGCCGACTTTCCAACCTGGAAGCTTCTCGCTTAACAGCTCTTCTACATCTTTTCGCGGCGCTTGCCCCCTCTTGCTGATTATGTACGAGATAGCAACGGCTAAGCCCGCCAAGTCGTCGATTCGCCAGCCTATCATCTTCGACTCTTTCGGCGTTAACTCGCCTCGCAACGTGATATAGAAGCGTGCCTTGTTAAGCTCTTCTATGGAAGGTTTCCCCGCTGGCGTTTTTTCCTCTTCAAAAACGGTTTTAACCTGCAAATACAGCGACTTCAAATAGTCATCCAAAATTCCAAGGACTTTCGGGTAGTCTATGCCTAAAGCTTTATGCAACTCCCAACCCTTGACACCGGCTTTCTGGTGTCGCCTGTAAAACAGCATGTGTGTTGCCCGTTTCATTTTGCTTGCGTAAACTCCTCTCTTCTTCTTTCTCAATCCAACTCGCCTCTCTTCCACTTATGCCAGTTCTCATACGTCACCGCTATTGGAATCGAAATCGACTGCTGCGTGCCGACCTTTGTCAAAGGCTTTTCGAAGGGTTTAATGAAAATCTCTTCTTCCAAAGGGTGAATCTCCAGGGTCGCGTAGCCGTATGTTATTAAGAAACTTGCTAGGAGAGCCCGCTGCACGGTTTCCTCGTAAGTTTCGGCGCCGATAAAATCCCAGTAAAGAATCTTGCCTTCATGTACTTTTTCTTTCAGGTCTTTCCAGCAACATTCCAGTTCTTTAGAAAAGACCTTGTCTCCGAGGATACGCTGCCTTATTAATTCGTCCCTGCTGGCAGTTCCCATCGTGACTTCTGGAACGGCAAGTTCTGGCCATCTTTCCTTAAGCGGCAAAAGCTTTTCCCAGTATCGGGTAGCCTCAGTGAGACTGTGCAGGCTGAGCTGTTCCAGCTCAACTAAAGGATGCCAAGCTTTGAGGAATATGCTCACCATTTCTTCTTTTGCTGCTTGAATGATTTTTTCTTCGAGAAGGAACGGATCTGTGTAAAGCGAGGTGGAGCGATGCTTGAGCCATTCGCTCTGAAGTTTTATAACTGATGCTAAGTGGTGGATCGTCTCGGCGTCCAAGTTAAGTTCGTCAGCCTGTTCCCACCGTGGAAAATACTCTTTAACAACCCTGATTATGTTGTCGACATCCAGCATAAACGGGTCTACCGTATGGTTTTCAATCGCCATGCACATTTCTATAATGCGTTGAAGCTTTTCTTTGCCGAATTTTTTCTGCGCTTTTTTGGACTGCACTAGGCCACCTCTTGAACTATGGATTTTCCTTCAACGTTTTGCACCGTGATTATATTGGCGTTTTCTTGGGCGAAAGTGATTTGGCTTGGGGTGATAATAATGTACTGGGCTGCGGCGTCCTTTATTGTTGACAAAATCATGTGCGCAATTGTTTCTCTATTCTTCGGATCCATGTGAATATCGTACTCGTCCACAGCCCTGAACGGAGAGCGCACATGCTGCTGCAACGCCAGAAGGAAACTCATGGTTGCCGTGGTTCTTTCTCCGCCACTTTGAGTATAAGCGTCTAACGCCACGGGCTTTCCGCCTTTGAAGCCCACAAGAATCTGTAGCCCAGCCGTTTCGATGTCATGACCATTGGCAAGCCGCACTTCACCAGTCGCCAACGTCTGACCCATGATCTTCTGATACTCCAAGTTCACGCGGTCCAACAGGCTTTGCATCACATTCCGCCACGCTTGCATCCTGATTTTGACTTCTTCAAGGGTTTTTTCGCGGTTTTCGGCTACCATCTGCGCCTTTTCCTTCAGTTCCAAATAAAGCTTAGAGTAAGACTCGTACATGCGCTCTATGTCTTCTGAAACGTCCGCAAGTGCGGCTAAATGCCCATCAGTAACGCGGATTTCATCGAGAATTTCTGCGGCACTTTTTAGCACGGCGATTCGGGCGCCTGACTGTTCCCCCTTGACAGTAGCCGCGTTCAGGCTAGATTTGGCTTCTTTAAGTGTCGCGTCTATTTCTCTCAAATCAGTCATAGCGTTTTCTCTGCGGTACTGCAGCAAGGCAAGTTGAATGCGGTTGTCTAAGACTTGATTGGTAACTTTCTCAGCTGCTTCTTCCAAGCTTTGCATATTGGTTTGGTTTTCTTTTGCTTTTTCGTTTATCTTGGAGAGGTGTTGACGCGAGTTTTCCAGAATCTTACGCAGGTTTTCGTATCTGAGTAGCTTAAACTGGTTTGTGCTTTTCTGGATTGCAGGCTCCAAGACTGCGACTTCTTCAAGCAATTGTTGAATTATGGAAAAAGTGGCTTCGTTTTCGGCGATTCCACGTTCAAGGCTGAGGCGCTCACTGAAAACCGTTTTCATCTCGTCCTTCAGCGTTTTCTGCTGGCTCTGCTGATCTTCAATTTGCCCTTTTGCAGTTTTTGCTTCCTTTTCAATTCGATTCAGTATTTCCTCTTCTTTATGCCTGTCTGCCTGCAGCCCCTTAAGTATGCCTTCACGGCGTTCCACTTCTGCCCACGCAAGCTCACGTTCAAGGAACCGCCTTTCAGTCTGCAGTTGCTTTTTCTCCTGATATTTCGCGTATTGTTCGCGCCAATAGTTGAGCGTCTGCTCTGCGGATTCCAAGAGTTTGCTCACCGATTCCTCTTGGCTGAGAATTCGCGTTAATTTGCGTTGGGCTTGCAACACGTTCTCGCGGAACGGTTCTAAACCCACGGCTGCTTCCACCATGCGTAGCTTTTCCAAGTTGGAGAGCACTGAGAACTGTTCCACCATGTTCTGATGCATGATAATAAGCATATTATCGGGGTCTACGCCGAACTTGCCTAATAGCCGTTCAGCAGCTTGTTTCGTGGCAGCGTGGTTCTCAAGCTCAAACCAGTACTTGCCGTCCCTTCGCAAAACGCGAGTGAGGAAAATTTGGTCTTTGCGGTACTTTGGAACTGGGCGTCTTCCGCCTTTTTTGCTATTATCCAAAATAAGCGTAACACGGGCTCTATCCTTGCCCCAACGTATCAGGTCACTTAGCTTTCTTGAACGTTCCGTATACGACTGACCCAGACCAACCGAAATGGCCAAAAGAAGTGAAGATTTTCCAGCGCCGTTGGGTCCGCCGATGACGTTCACGCCGGGTTTAAAGGGCACCCTCGCGTACGCGTAACTCATGAAATTTTCTAGTATGACTTCTTGTATTAGCATTGCAGCTTTTTAGCCTCTTATATAGCGTGCGTTATTAGGTGAAAAGTCTATTATTTAACCAAATTGCACAGTTTTGGGACAAATAATATAGTTTTTTACTTTCGCATGCTGAATAGTTTAGCACCGTCTATGTCGCATACGAAACTGAATCCTGATTCAATTAGTTTCCGAGCTTCATCAATCGTTCTTGCAACCTCTGAATGATATTCTTCGCCTTTAAAGTCTGCTAGGTGCATGTAGATTTGTGTGTTTTTGATGTTCTTGTGACCGAGTACGCACGCGCTTTCCATAAGCAATGTGTTCAGTTTTTTCGTCAATTTAATCATCAAAGACTACCTTCGTTATTTATGAAGCTATTGACATAAAACACTTGCAAAGCTTGTGCAAAACCATTTTCAATAGAAACATGCGCAAGGATGCAGAACAAAGAAAAAAGGAAAGGTTTTACGGGAGACATCGCCACTTTAGTCCAGAAATAAACCTTTTCTATGATGTTTAAAACATTTTCTAGCCCTCACTTTAGCGCGCTATTTAAGGCAGATATCTCCAACATTGCCTGCCTGAAGCTTTTTGGAAACCGTTGTTTGCGGTTTGAAAGAGTGTTCCTGTGTCGTAATATATCGGGTTGAATAGACTTGTTGATTTAAGAATAACCGCTTTATTAAGACACACTATACTCTTTTTCGAGGGAAAAGACAAAGTGAAAAGGCTTTGGAGCAGAAAAGGCAACTCCATCAAAAAGTGGCGTTCAAAAGCATGGAGCATAGACCTCCACAAGACAAAACTAACCATAGTAGTTAAAAACGCAAAGTTCTCGCAGCACATTTCTCCATGGATATAGAAGAAATGCCTTTTAGCTTGAATCAGCTGAGGAGAAAGAGAAGGCTTCAAGATGGGGCTGCAGCCTTTCTCTTTTCCTGCTAAAATAAACCCGGCATTTGGTTTCTAAGCGCGCGCTGTGGTTCTTTAAAGAAAACTGGGGCTTTACAATTTAACCCCAACTTTTTTAAGAAGTTGACCAGTTTAGGCTAGAAAAGCTCTTAGAAGTCTGAAAACCTTGTCTGGAGAGCGGTTTATTGCGCATCAGAAGAGGCAGACTTGAAGAGCGCGCGCTACGCTAAACGTAAATATAATAATAAAGAATAAGGGACAGTCCGACGTATTATTATGTGCCTATGAAGAAAACAGAAATAACAGTGACACTTATCTCAGTACTTCTAATCACGTTATTACTGTTTGCCTCTGTTCCTTCTTTAAACGCTGCTGCTGAAGCGCCACCTCCACAATGGAGTAGAACATACACGAGGATGCTAAATTATTCTATCAACGGATTTCCTGTTTCTGCTAAAGATGGAGGTCGGTTTGTCATCCAGACTACTGATGGAGGTTACGCCATATTCGCAGAGTTGGATGACTATCACTTTAGAGTGGATAACCGAACAAGCATAATTATTAAGACTGATTCTTCAGGTGAGGTGCAATGGGAAAAAGGCAATTCGATAATTACTTCCAACCTTAGGTCGATATTTCAAACCAAAGATTCTGGCTTCCTCTTAGCTGGTGGTAACCAGCTTTTGAAGCTTGATGCTGAAGGGAACGGGCAATGGAGCAAGAATTTCAGCAGCTACTTCGTTGCTATTCAAGCGAGTGATGGAGGTTATGTTTTGGCGGGGTTCATTCCTGGTTATGACGTTGTTTCAATGCTTCTCAAAACCGATGAGAAAGGCAATCTGCTGTGGAATAAAACGTTCAGTGCGTCTTCGGGCTGGTCAAGTGCTTATGGTGTCGTAGAGACTAACGATGGAGGTTACGCTGTTGCTGGTTATAGAGATGGCGCTTGGTTTGCTGTGACTGATTCTGACGGCAACTTAAAATTGAGTCAGAATTTTCCTGACATTGAAGGTCGTTTCACTTCGATTGCCAAGACGGAGGAAGGAGGTTTCATACTTGTAGGAGGTACCTCCCCTGGTGGTATTAACATGCAGGGTCAAGCTTTCATTGTCAAAGTGGATTCGGAGGGAAAAATGCAGTGGAATCATGCTTACAATAATCCTCCTTACGAAGGTTTTTGGTTTTCGTCCGTTGCGCAAACTGGTGACGGGGAATTTATTGGGGCTGGATACTCAGCTTTGTTTAAGATAGATTGCTCTGGCAACTTAGAGTGGTATTTGACAAGCGCTACTGATGTTACTGATGTTTTAGGCAGTACTGATTCTGTAATAGCGGCTGAGGATGGAGGTTTTGTTGTTGTAGGCAGCAAGAAGAGCAGCGTTTGGCTTGCCAAGTTTGCTCCAGAATCAACTACTATTCCTGATAACACATTTCCACAGCCTGGTGAAACATCCCCATTTTCAACAACGTGTATTGTGGTTGCCGTAATAATAGTGGCAGTTGTTGGCTTGGGTCTGTTGGTCTACTTCAAGAAGCGCAAACGATAAGAAAACACCCCTTTTTTCCATCCCCTGCATAATAGTCTAAAAATCCCCTATGAGAGGTGACTTTTGAACCCTAAACCGACCCCCCTATACATAGCGCGCGCTCTGCTCAAGGAGGCATTAATACTTCATTCATTGATAATTTTTGGATTCCAATTCCGCCAATAGAAAAACAAAAAATGTCAATAAATATCCTGCTCAAAGCCCAACAACTCAGACAAAAGAGAGAACAGGCAAATCTGATGGCAAAGCGCGCGCGCTATGGTAGTTCTAAGCTTAAGTTTTTCTCAAAAAGCTAAGGACAAGCTTAAAAAAAGGGAAAGTTTTTGCTGGAGATATATCCACCCAACGCGTTTCTAACCAATTACTTTTGAAGTGGATGTTTTCTCCTGCTTTTCCCCTCTTTTTTATAGGAAACATTTGTTTCAGTAGGTAATTTAATTATAATCATAAAAACTGAAGGATACAGTAGACTTGTGGCGTAGGTTACGAAAACTTATATACACCAGTATTGCAGATATGCTAATCGCGCAGTTATGCGCAATAAAAGTAAGGGAGAAGAAAAAAACGTTGAAATTTGATAGAAGGAAATCTAAGGCTACTGCTGTTTCTTTGCTTTTGATGTTTGCTTTGGCTGTGTCGCTTCTTGCTTTACCAAATGCCACCGCACAGGGCACAAGGAAGACCTATCCCTATATTGGCGCTGTTCCTAACCCCGTAGGTGTCGGCCAAGAAGTGCTGCTCCACGTCGGAATTAAACACCCCCTTGTGAACACAAATGAAGGGTGGGAGGGCTTAACTGTGAAGGTCACGAGGCCTGACGGCACTACTGAGACGCTGGGTCCGTTCAGGACTGATTCGACTGGTGGAACAGGCGGTGTATACGTGCCTACCATGACTGGCAATTACACTTTGCAGACACACTTCCCTGAACAGACGCTGCCGACAAGTACGTCGCGTCCATTCAGAACAACTGCGGGTACAACGATGCTAGCAGGCGACAGCCCGAAACTGACGCTTGTCGTAACGGAGGAGCCAGTAACGTATTATCCTGGCGCTCCGCTTCCATCTGAATACTGGACTCGCCCCATAGATGCGCAGCTTAGAGAATGGTCGGTGATTGCAGGAAACTGGCTGGATGCGAACCGTAGGAATCCTCAGTGGGTTACTGGCAACGACTATGCGCCAGACACTGCTCACATACTGTGGACAAGAGAGACAACGACACCAGGAGGCCTCGTAGGAGACCCTCTTGGTGAGCATTCCTTCGAAATTGGAGACGCATACGAAGGCAAATTTGACAACCGCATTATCATGGAGGGAAAACTTTACTACAATAAATACGCGAGCACAGACCCCTACAAGGAAATTTCTTGTGTAGACTTGCATACTGGTGAAGAGCTCTGGTCCAAAGTCTTACTAAATAACCTAACGATAAGCCGCGGTCAACTGATGTACTGGGACACATATGACTATCACGGCGTTTACGACTACTTATGGACAAGTGGCAACCTTGCGTCTCTTGAAATGTTAGGTGTTAACACAACGGCTTTGGATATTGACAGGCGCTCCACTATTTGGCTCGCGTTTAATCCTTTCAATGGAGACTTTCAATGGGGTATGTATGATGTTCCTTCGGGCACTGTTACATATGGTCCAAAAGGTGAAATTCTAATCTACAACATTGACACAAGGAATGGCTATATGACTCTGTGGAACTCAAGTAACATACCAACGCTGTACTCAAGCCGACAATATCCATCCATGGGATGGGGTCAGTGGAAGGCTCCAACAGGAAGGATTGTTAACGCTACAGGTCCAGCTGGTGTAACGGATGTGAACTATAATCCTATACCTGGCCCTAACACGCCTTTTGGGTTAAACGGCTATCAGTGGAACAAGACGATACCAGATGACTTACCGGGAAGCGTCCGCGCTATTTATCCAGAGAACAAAGCAGTCGGTTCAACCTATTCCGAAACAGAAGTCACCTCATGGGGCATAAGCTTGAAGCCAGGGCAAGAAGGAAGCATGCTGTTCAGAAAAACTGCGACGGCGCCTTCTTCATGGAGAACCGGCAACCTAACTATAGCATACCAAACTACCAGTGAAGACGTTTTCATCTATTGGGAAATCCAGACCACTAAATACTGTGCCTTCAGCGCCAATGATGGAAGTTATCTATGGGAAACCCCCATATCAGAGACTTACCTGAACTTCTATGGCTGGACAGAATTCGGGGAGCGCCCCGCACTCATCGCTTACGACAAACTCTACTCAACCGGCGTCTCCGGAACAGTGTACTGCTACGACTTGGCGGATGGCGACCTACTGTGGACCTACGACGCTGTAGACGAGTACTCGGAAATCTTGTGGGCTAATAACTGGTGGCAATTTATAACGTTCGCTACTGACGGAAAAATCTACATGGGCCATCTGGAGCACTCGCCTATTGATCCCAGACCGCGAGGTGGACCATTCACCTGCCTCAACGCTACAACCGGCGAATTAATCTTTAGAGCAGATGGTTTGTTCCGTCAAACCCTGTGGGGAGGCCTCGGAATCATCGGTGACAGCATAATAGCGACTCAGGATACGTACGACCAGCGCATATACGGCATCGGCAAAGGTCCAAGCGCCACTACTGTCTCAGCAGGACCGAAGGTTTCGGTGCATGGCAGCAGCATACTGGTCGAAGGCATGGTGACCGACATATCTCCAGGCACACAAGAGTATTCGAAGACGGCTCGTTTTCCGAATGGTGTTCCAGCTGTGGCTGACGAGAGCATGACCGACTGGATGAAGTACGTGTACAAGCAGTTTGAACGTCCAGCAGACGCTGTCGGCGTTGAAGTGGTCATAGAGGTGCTTGATTCGAACAACAACTTCTACGAGGTTGGCAGAGCCACGAGCGACGCAAGCGGCTTCTTCAGCTGCGCGTTCACCCCGGAAGTTCCAGGCAAATACACAATCTTCGCTACTTTCGAGGGCTCTGGAGCTTACTATGGTTCTTCCGCTGAAACTGCTATAAACGTGGAGGAAGCGCCTGCTGCTACGCCAGCGCCAACGCCGACGCCAGCATCAGTGGCTGACATGTACTTCCTGCCCGTGTCAATCGGCATGATCGTTGCAATAATCATAGTTCTGGCTTTGCTAGTGCTACTGCTACTCAGAAAACGCTAAACATCCAAACGAAAACACGCAACACTTCACTTTCCCCTTTTTTAGTTTTTTGTAGGGTTATGACCTAAACATTGATGCCTTTTTCCGAAGTTTTTTTAAGCTAAGACACAATAGATAACTCTTCCATTGAATAAAGAGATTGAAGAATACACCTAACGTTTTAGGAGCGATGTCTATGTCACCAAAACTGCTTCATCCAATAACTGGGAGAGGTGAGGACTCATAAAGAGTGAATTACTGATAGTTGCATTTATTGTGGTCCTTCTCTATTCAGCCTTGAACGTGGCGCCAGCGATGGCGCAATGTCCAACATGCGGGGGAACAGGAAAGGTAACCTGCCCCTACTGCGACGGTACCGGTGAAATAACAATAGAAGAAGGGGGAATCTGCGAGACCTGCGGGGGATCTGGTGTGCTGACGCCCACCATCACCAGGAAGGGCAGCTCCGTTGGGCTGAGCGAAGGGAAAGTATCTGTTGTAGCCACATTCGAAAATGAAGAGGATGCCGTGGCTTATGGAAAGGTTACCGTAGAGGTAGAAGCCGAAAGCGCAAAGTATAAAGCCACTTCAGCGAGAACCTCCTTCCCGCCACATGAAGAGACCGAGGTAAACGTCATAATAGAAGGGATTTCTGATGCCGACTACAGCAAGCTAGTAGAGGAAGTTCATATCGGCGACACGGTAATAGAGAGATTGCGTGTCTCGCCAAGTATCTTTCTGTCTGAAGTTGAAGATGTCGTTTGTCCACATTGCGATGGAACGGGGGTGGGTTCCGTTACAACAGAGTGTCCACAATGTGGCGGAACCGGATTTATAGACTGCCCCACATGCGGTGGCTCGGGAGTAGAGGCAGGAGAACAGAACGGCGCGCTAAACATTGGCGGAGCTGTATACGGTGCGGCTGCCGTTGCCGTGGTTGCTGGAGTTGCCATTGCCGCATTTGTCGTAGTGAAGAAAAGGAAGGTGAGTGAAAAAGACCTTAGAAGCCTTGCACCCACCGAATTTCAAAATTGGGTTCTTAAAAAATTAGCTAGTAAATCTTCTTCACCCAGAGACTCTCGCGTGGGAATAGACGGATATACAATTGAAGGTCAGCCCGTTGCGATCAAGCAGTCAGATGGTATTGGCAGAAACGTAATTGAAAACTTCGCAGCTGCAATGGGACGGAGCAAAGCAAAGAATGGGATAATTGTTGCTTTCAGTTTTGGCGACGATGCATTTAGAGGTAAAGTAAGAGCTAAACTAAATTATGGGCTTGAAATAGAAATGGTAACAGTTAAAGATTTGATAGAAGGCAGAAAAAGGATTTTATGAAGAGGCTCAATGAACAATAGCATGCGCTTTTTTCCCTCATCATTTCTCCATTATTCGGCCATAGGTAACCAATTAGTGTGGTTTTAAAACAGTTAGGCATGCGGTAAGAAGAGTTTTGCCGTCACTTCAAAATCAGGTGCCACTCGCAGTAAGGGTCTACAAAGGCGACACATTTAGTCTTCTTGACTTTGGAGTTTTACGCAAGGTCTGTTCGTACATGCCAGACATGAAACCTTCCATACAGCTGCGGTACATTGCTTTTTCACAGCCAAGTTCGGTGAAAAAGTTGTTCTAAATCCCAAATCTAACTTCAGCTTGTTCTGAACCGAATTCTGCGATTTCTATTTTTCCCAAACCGGCATCCGTGAACCTTTTACTGACTATTTTCAGAAACAGTTGTTTGTCAGCATTTGTCATATAAGAGGTCTCTTCGACAAAACGTTTGCTTGAGCTTTGCCTGTCCCAAAACTAATATCTTTTGCACTTGACTGAAAGATTTCAGAAAGCCTTGAACGAATTTCTTCAATTCTGGCTTCGGTGATAATTACGCATCTTTCTTCAGTTACTTTGTCCTTGATAACGCCGGTTTACCCGTCAAACACAAATTGCCCGTCACATCACAAGGAGTCAGTTTTGGCTTCTTATCATCTTATTATTGTATTTCTTTTTTTACAAAACAGACAGCGAATTTTGCCCATTCGAACAGTCGCAAGTGTGCTAAGCAAAGTTTCATAAGCAGCCGTTCTAACCATTTTTAAAGACAAAGGTGTTGCAAATGGTTGTTGCAGGGAAAATTTTTAGATTCGCGGAGCAGCTTCCCGTGGATGAGGTTGCAGCGAGACTTGACGGCTACCGCACAGAAGAGCCTTACGAGGAAGGCGACTACAACTTTAAGCTTGTAACTGAAGTGGTTGGGCTTCTCCCAAAGGAGAACCTGCTCAGCGGCGTTTACTCGCACGATTACGTTATGCACGTGTTCCACAGAGGCAAAACTGCTCCCTTGCCCCGCACCGTGGAGGCGCTCTTCAGCTTCGCCCAACTGGAAGACACAACGTTCCTAACGATTGTGGAGAAAAAACGCGTTGCGAATTTCATAGCGAACAAGCTCAGCGGAATTCTCTTCGACAAGGTAGGCGGCATAGTTGAAGCGAGGATTTCACCTGAAATCCTGCGGGATTTTCACCTTAAAAACCCTGAAGACACGAAAATAACGTTCTTTGACAACGTGGATGTTCCTAACGTGAATAAGCTGTCGCTTTACGGACCTGATTTGATAAACGCGACGTTGTTTGAGGATTACACGAAGCATGGGGATTTGTGGTACGTGGTTGCGCGGTCAAAGGAAACTGGATACGTTGTTGGCGTAACAAGAGACGCTTCGGTAACTATATTCAATTTGACGGACAAGAGCAAGTACGTAGAATACGTGAACAAGGAGATTTACCCGCTAATTTTGGGCTTCACTCACTAATTTTTTTTATACTTTCGCTTTTTGAATAGCTTCTTGCCTTCTATATCGGTGACGTATTCAAATCCTGCTTCAATCAATTTACACGCTTCTTCTATGGTTTCAGCAACTGTCCATACAGTAAAGTTACTGGAAAGATACTCTGAACTTTCAAAAGCTGCATATGACTTGCTTAGAGCATTCCATATTTTCCTAATTCCATTAAATTCTAACAGACGCATAAGGCAGAGAATTGAAGCGGCAATTGCTGAAACTTTGTTTAATCAACCAGGAGTTGTTGGTGAGTTTCAAAACAAAGACATTAAATATGTGAGTAGGCGACCAGATGAAGAATCTGTCCAAGTTGCGATTGAATCTGGTGGGAAAATCCTTGGGCTTCCAAAAGAATTAACAGCTTAATTCGCTAGTTTTGTATTTGTTACTCAACCTTGGAATGTTTGTGAATGTGAAAAAAGGGGGACAGGAGAAATGTATTTTTGAGAATTAAGGGTGTGGAGCAGTAATCAACCTAGCTGCTTCTGATTCTGTCCACGCTTTCATTGTTACTGTACGGACATTTCCCATACTGCCTATACACAAGAGAATCGCCATAGCATCATCATCTTTTGGAACCTCAATAATGGATACAAAATCATATTTACCCATTGTGTAGAAAACCTGCATTTTCCCTCCAGCCTTATTAACCATGTCATGAACCTGCTTATCTCTCTCAGGCGCTTCAGTAATTTTTCGTATACCTTGATCAGTCCAATTCCCAAGCACTACGAAAACAGGCAAACCTTCCACCTCCAAACAATCCTGAATTGTCTAAGAATAAAAGCCTTTGGTCTCTGTGTATTCCAAATTACCAGCCTTGAAGAGAAATACTATTCCTCCTAAGACACTTTCTCCATTTCATTGAAATATTTGTGAAGTGAATAAGTGCAGACTATACTTTCTTCTTAAGTGATTTCTTAAGTAGTTTCTTTTTTTTCTTGTCCATCTTTATGAGCTTTTTCATCCAAGGTCCTCTAACGTATAGAGCTCCAACGCCTGGCTCAACAATAGCTTCTATTCCAACAGGTTTAGTTTTCCTTTTCTTGGTTGCTTCGGAAACCAAATGTGATCCTTCATTAGTAATACTGGGTTTCTGCCCTTAAAACTTTAGACAAGAAATAAGTAGAGTCTTGGAATGTTTATGAAGTGAAAAATGTTATAGCTAACTTAGCTTTGATATTGAGTGATCAGTTTTGCCTCTAACTCCTCTTCACTACCCCATTGCTTACTTCTTCCACAAGCTAAGTGGAAACTTTAGTCTTCCAGGATTGATTGTAGGTTCGATGATTCCAGACCTTGAAATACCTTTCATAGTGTTGATTTTTGGAATTGATGGTCCTAACCGTTTGGTTTTGCACAGTCTCTTAGGGTCAGCTACCCTAGGAACAATCCTAGCTACAATTATTACAACAAAATTCTATCCATTTTTAGTTTGTTACTTTATTAGGGTTGATAAGAGAAAAGTTGAAAGCAAATGTAAACTCTCCCTTGCCTTAGTTTTATCAGTTTTCCTAGGAGCTATTTCTCATATGTTGCTCGATTTCACTAACCATCTCTATAATCCGATTCTGTGGCCTTTCTTGGAAGCTGAGATGACTGTTAGTCCCATTTTTGAGCTTCTTGGAGAACAATTTGCTTATTTGTGGATACAAGTAATTATGGGAATACTTCTTTTGGTGATCATTTATATTGAACGAAAAAACATAGCTGAGAGTATACTAGTTGGTTAAGCTTTCCAAATTTCTCTGGCCATAACAGTGACATCATTTTAACTGTACTCTCTACAGAATGAGAAGTTCTTTCTAACACATGCCTTTTATTCTGAAATGAAAACTAAACAATGAGAAGTATGTCTGATGGTTTATTAACTAAGCAGTGTGATGCTTGTGGAAGTAAAGAATTAGGTTGGAAATACCACTGTTCGAAATGTAATATTACGCTTTGTTATTGCTGTGGACTTAACTTAATTCTAAACAGTCATTATTATCCTTTAAAGTGCCCTATGTGTGGTGGAGAATTCACCTGATTATTTTCATAATTAGGAGAGGTAAGTGAAAAAGAGTTTGCTCTTAGGGGGCTTTTAATCTGCTCTTGAACTTTGGATTCATAAGATTTAAATTAAAATATAAGTTCTGAGTGGTCATAGGGTTAAGTGGTGGCGTAGCTACCATTTAATATGGAGCTAGCGGTCCATCCACGCTAACCCTACTACACCACTTATGTTGAGGAGAATTCATCTAAGATTACTTTTTCTTGGAATGTTTGTGAAGTGAAGATTGTTTTTAGCTGACCCAGAAGAATTAATCAATAGTGAAAGACTGACACAAAGTGATTATAATGGTGAGGATGTTAAGGGAAGCAAAATTGACAAGTGGAATTGGTGTAAGAACTGCGCACAGTATCCAGTGTGCATCTACCAAAAGACCTCTGTAACACCGCCTTCTGACTTCTGTGAACAGTGCAAAACAAAAGAAAACAACAGAGATTGCATAATGTAAAGAGCTAAACAGAATAATGTAAGAATCTCAGCTATAGCTTTGAGTACAGAAAATGTTTCATTGTTTTTAATTGGCATCACCCTCAGTTTTTCCAGCTTTTAGAAGCTGTTCTAATTCTCTGAACTTCATAAGGAATTCCAAGCCTTTACTCGTGGTGTAGTACAATGGACACCTCTTTTCTATCATCCCTCGTTCCAGAAGAAGATTAATGGCTTTAACTGTTGTAGGGTAGCTTAGATTGCATCGGTACATGATGTTTGTTTTTCTTTTTCCCTTCTCAGTTAGCTCCAATATTTTTGCCAAGACTTCAAGTTTGTTTCTTCTCAAGAATAGTATCACACCGACTGTCTTCCTTCATGTTACAATTAATAAAGTGTTCTGATATAACTATGTGTTTTAACGTCTGATTCTTCAGGATCCTAAGTTATTTTCTGCTAGCTTTTGCAAAGTTATTGAAGATGCCCTTGACTATTTTTGCCACAGTTAGAATGTTTGTGAAGTGATTGCCAGATACTTCTCTTTCTCTGATTTGAGTATGCCTATCCATCTAGGAGTTCTATTCATGTATTCCTGATAGGTGGTACCATACTTTTCTAGAAGGAAGCGTTCTTCAGCTCCTATCGAAATATGCGTTAGGGTTATGTCTACCACTGCATATAACAGAAAAACCCAAGAAGCACAAGCTATGCCTATGCCTACATTAGAAAGAAAACCTGATAAACAAATAGGATTTCTAGAAATTCGGTAGGTTCCTTTGGTAACGAGTCTATCAAGTGGCGTAGTACCAAAGGAGACAAAACTTATGACACTTATAACCTCAGATAGAATCCATATCGCAAGACCTACATAAAACTATAATGTACCTAGCTTAATTGGTAGGAAGACGCTATAGACCATACTGGCAATTGAAAGTGGGAGATATATTTTGTCTGAGGTCTTCTCAGTTCTAGTTTTGGGTACATTAGGTACAATCCTAAACTTCTTAATTGATTTTTTGCTAATGAGAGTCCAAGATACAAAACCAATCACAAGACCAAGAAGTACAAATACCCAAGCATTCCATAAGCCTAATTCAAAAGCTGGAATGAGAGACATAATTTCCCTTCTTTATAATTAACAGTATCAGCTATCTAACACTTTGGCATGAGTCATTTAGAATGAAGCTGAAGTTTCTAACGGTGAATGATCAAAAAGTAGCGCGCGCTATCTTATGTTTTTAGATTATGCTTCTTTGTTCTTGGAATGGTTGTGAATGGTTATATCCACTCCAAGTCTGTGTCTGTCAATTCTCCACCAGCATTTCCTGTATTTACTGTGCCTTTTGGCTCTATCAAAAGAATTTTACATTCTTCTTTGCATGAAGGTTTATGTTCCACACCTTTTGGGATTACAACCATTTCCCCTTCAGTCAGATGCAAAGTCCTATCTCTAAGTTCTATCACGAGATTCCCAGCTGTTACTATGAAAACCTCATCAGTTTCAGGATGTTTATGCCATATGAATTCTCTTCTTGCCTTAACTAGTTTGAAATAGTAATTGTTCATCTGGGCGATTACTTTGTATTTATGCAATTCTTTTATTTTGTCAAATTTCTCAGCAAAGTTAATTACCTCAATGTTCATAGCCATCGCTCCTTGAAAGTATGTTATATTCTGCTGTCATAAAAAACTAGTTGTATGTTTTCTGCTCTATCTCGGAATGCTTGTGAAGTGAAAAGTGTTATAGCTGAACCGAAAGAATTAATCAGAATCACAAAGGATGTGGGCTAACTTGGCGATTGATTTCCTTTCCGACCCCATGTTTCTTATTCTCATTGCTACTTCGGTTTTCATCCTTGTACTGGTTTTTTTCTATTGGCTTCAGAAAAGAGAAGAGGAAAGAAAACTCGAAGAGAGACTGAAACGGTTAAAAGAACGACAAGAAAAGGCTAATCAGAATAAGTCTTAGATCTGCGTAGCGCAGAATGGCCTAAACACGGTGCAAACATGGACTATAAGGGATTGGCAAGTTTCGGAATTGGTGGTGCTATAGTACTGCTGGTTTTTTGGAACCTCATGGCAAATACCCAGCTTCTTCAATACGGCTATAGTGCTGATTACGTGTTAGGCTTTGCTATCCAGAACGCATTTTTCGGTTTCATAGGCTTTCTACTCGTCGGTTTAGGTTTACAGTTGATTATCCAGAGCGCAAAGGCAAAAACAAACGAAATGTAATAGCTGAACCTAAATAACTCATCACTTAATCTGACCTCTCTACTGAGTAGATTGTTCTTCTTAGGAATCGCTTTTTATACTAACTAGGTTCCATAGAATTAATTGCCATGTTTGATGAAGATTTAACCAGACTTTGCGATGCATAGCGCGCGCATGAACAGCACCAAGAATAACTCTTTTAGTCAGTTACCACCTATTATAAATCGAAACTAGTCAATGAAAAAACAGAAACTTGCC
>Ga0209636_10000739_pt1 | contig 32403 bp, 26 predicted proteins | sample DeeMarSWOR152_54_FD_187464 | JGI IMG/M metagenome (GOLD analysis project Ga0209636, IMG submission 187464) | Marine sediment microbial communities from White Oak River estuary, North Carolina - WOR-1-52-54 (SPAdes) (version 2) | ecosystem: Environmental > Aquatic > Marine > Intertidal zone >...
CAAGCAGCACTTTTGGATTCATGTCAACTCCATGGGTTATCTCGAAAGGTATGACTCCATATTTTGCCACAAAATAATCCCGGTATTTCCCAAGAAAAAGCTCGATTAAAAAAATTAAGCAGTTAATGCAAATGATAAGTATGGTCATGTAAGGAAAGGTTTTTGTTGGATTTTCATCTTTTAACGGAAAAAACATCAGGCATTCCTCTCAAAACATTTGACTATCTATAAAACCATAATACAAATATCACAGTTCATCAACATAGTTTACTGCAGAATCCCTCCCCCTTTTTTCATTTACAAAAAGGAGAATAATGGTACCTATGAAAAAATAAAAAATTGTCGAAAGAATGGCCACCCTATTCGATGCAAAAAGATAAGACATTACTCCAAATGACAGGATTCCTAATATTGCAGAAAATTTTCCTGTAAACCCCCAGAAACCGAAGAATTCCGCACTCTTTGATTTGGGAGAAAACAGACCAACCAGCGCCCGGGCAGATGATTGACTTGCACCCATTGCGAGCCCTGCCAGATTGGCGATCATCCAGAAACCGCTCTGAGTTCTTACAAAATATGCCGTGATAACAGTTGCCATCCACATAATCAGGGTTATCAAAATCGTTTTTTTCGACCCAACTTTATCTTCAACAAATCCAAAGAGAAATGCCCCCACAGCCGCTGTGATGTTTACTATGATTATAAGTACAACAGTCATACCGGGAGAAAAACCGAGCTCCTTCTGTGCGTACACGCTTGCAAAGGCTATCACCACCGAGATGCCCGAATAAAAGAAGAGAAAGGAAACGAGAAATACCATCAGCTCCCTGAACCTCTGCATATTCCGAAATGTAGCCCTTAATCTGTTGAACGCTAAAGAAAAAATTGTTTCTCCTTCCGGTACACTCTTTTTTTCTCTTCTCTCCCTCACCCAGAGGAATGTGGGAACCGCCGCTGCAGCAAAAAACAGGGCAGTCACAAGGTTGCTCAACCTTACCGGAAGATAGGTCTGCTCAACCCCTGCAGGATGATAGAAGGTAAGGATAACAAGGCAGATACCTAAGGAAAGTAGCCCGCCGACATATCCAAAGCTCCAGGCGTACCCTGATATCCGTCCCATTTCGTCTGCTTCAGCTATTTCGGGAAGAAAACTGGAAACAAAGTTTTCGCTCGCCGAATACCCGATGTTTGAAAAGATGACAAATGTCATTGCAGGGATAACACCCCCCGGTTTAACAAAAAACAGTAATCCCGTGAAAACCACACACAGGAGGTACGAAACAAAAAGAAAGCGCTTCTTCAGTCCTGTGTAATCAGCAAGGGCCCCAAAAACAGGTCCAAAAATAATCACCAAAAGATAGGAAATGGATAGGGTCACTGACCACAGGAGCTCTCCCCTGTGCGCCTGTATTACCACGAAGCGAACAAAATATGCATTAAAAATGGCAGTAATAATTATGGTGGTATACGACGAATTAGCAAAATCAAACATCATGAAGCCGAAGATCTCACGCCTTCGTAATCTGTCAGGAGTTTTTTTTCTTACCTCCATAGACTCTCCTTTAATGACTATTCATCATGCTTCATGCATACAAATAAGCGTCATTTACGGCATGTAGCTTGATTTTCGTAACCAATGCCGGCAATGTTTTAAACCCCGGTCCTTTAAGGCCACAATGTAAGGATTAAAATCTTTAGATCTTTAACCGTTTGTTTTCAATGAGCCTCTCATTGATATATCCCATGTCTGCCTTTATTTCCTCTGCGATATACTTCATCTGATCGAGGCTCAAAGTGTTTTCTTCAGCAAACAGATATATAAGGGCTTTCTCTGCTATACAATCAACTTTCAATGCATTCATCATAATGTGATCTGCATTTTCCTCCTTTACATATTTTTCTTTAAAATTTTTGTATATTTCCGATTTCCCAATTGAATATTTAAGGTTTCTCAATTCTTTTAACACTGGTTTAATATTACCGTTGTACGCCAGTTCTCCCAGGGGTTTCAAGATCAAGAAGGTATAGTCCTTACCCGGAAGGTAGTGATGCAGGTCACATCGCGTACAGTAGTTAGGAATTCTGGGGTCTTCATAGAATCTGTCTCCGCCGACGATAATGAGAGGATCAAAATAGAGCGAGGGACATTCTTCACCATTTACGAGATAGAATCGGTACGTATAGTAAGAATCAGTGATACAATCTGTATGTTCACAGTAAGCGGTGAGGGGAAACACATCGGTTGCAATCTCCATGAGAAGTCTAGATGTCCTGTTAAAAATATCTTTTCTGAAATTGAGAATCAGCATGGGGAATATGAAGTTCACGGGTGCGTGAGTTGAATAGTTCTGGACAACATAGGCAATCCTCTCGTCAAAGAAACCGGCTTCATCTATGATCCATGTTCCTACATGAGGATTTGTTTCGAAAATACCCTCGAGATCGAAAGAGTTTTCAATTCTTTGAATGTTGTCCCCCAGGCGTTCATAACCTCCGCGGTAGGGAAGCGCATCCTCCGGATAATCCTCAAAACGCCTGCTGTCAATCTTTGATCTGATATAAAAAACAATTCTTCTGTCTGCATCTCCATCTGTTGTCATGCCTTTTACCACATGGGACTTTTTCAACGCAACTTTGGAATCCCTCCATATACGTGCAGAAAACTCTGTCTTTCCGGATCCCATTGGACCAATGACAAGGATTTTTCTATTTTTCTTTGTGAAGTCAAAGTGGTTGATTGAGTGATGGATTCTCAGATCAGGAAACCCAAGGCTTTTTAAAAAACTCTTCGTCTGTTCTTCGTTTTCAACTACTGCCAATGTACTCTCCTTTAAGAACTATGTGAGTTTTCTCATCATTATGATCAAAGCTTCATTACACTATATACCTGCAACGGGAGATTATATCTCATCACCCTATTTTACACAAGCTTAACAGTAAGAGTAAAGCAATATACTTTTCGTGAACCCTTTATTGCGTTATTATATAGAACACATAAGGAATTTGGTAGGAGAACATCATGGCAACTGTTACCACTGAATGGGGAGCCGGTATGACCTTCAATTCAGAAGTAGGGAACCACCGTGTAATAATGGACTCGGACAGCGCATTTGGAGGTAAAGAGCGGGGACCGCGGCCACAGATGCTCGTTCTTTCGGCGCTCAACGGCTGCACAGGTATGGATGTTGTATCAATCCTGAAAAAGATGAGGGTCAGGCCTGACAGCTTTAGAATAATCGCAAATGCAGGAATTGCAGAGGAACATCCTAAGGTCTTTACCAAAATACATCTCATCTATGAGTTCAAGGGAAAAGATCTACCGCTGGATAAATTACAGAAGGCTGTTGCCCTCTCCCAGGAGAGGTACTGTACAGTCAGCGCAATGCTGAGCAAGGCCTGTCCCCTCACTTACGAAATAAAAGTCATTGGTTAAATCTGAGTTATCAATTATCCGATTTTCCACGACACGAATATTGATGAAATTTCTAGAAAATCATCGTGCAAGATTTTTCTACATCTTTTTCCCAATGTCCAGGTCACGGTCGATGAGTACAATTTCAATTCTTCTGTTTTTCGCTCTTCCTGCTTCTGTCATGTTTGTCGCGATAGGACGGTATTGACCGAAAGATACCGCACTTAAACGGAGCGGATTGATCCCAACTTCTTCCCGTAGAAAATGAACGACATTCAATGCACGGGCTGCAGCAAGCTCCCAGTTGGTGGGATACTTTGCTTGGAGTACGGGTCCTATAGGTATGTTATCGGTATGACCCTCTACTCTTATATTCTTCTCAGGAATGGTTTTGAGGATCGATCCTAACCTTCTTAGAATTTCCTGACCCTCCGGCTTGATTTCTGCCTTTCCTGTATTAAAAAACAGTTTTTCATAAACTTTCAAGGTCATCCTGTCCTGTAACTGTTCTATTTCGATCTGACCGCTGGTAATTTCTTTCTGGAAATCTCGCTTGAGACTTTCATGGGTCTGTTTTAACAACAGGAGTTCCTTTTCTGTAAGTGTTTGTTCTTTTTCTCTTATTCTCTGGAATTCAACGAGCCGGCGTTGCATATCATCGATCTGTTTAACGGCATCCTCGATCTGCCCCTGGAGTACCTCCACTATTTCTTTATTTTGTTGATTCTCCATTTCTAATTTCTGGTACTTTTTTGAAGAAACACAACCAGCAAGTAAAAACATCAAAATCGTGATGGCTGATATAAACTTAAGGATTATTACATTCATCAATTTACTCCCATGAAATTACCAGATAGTAATAAAATATGCTGAATTTTTGTATAAACACCGATCACAAAATAATCTCTCGCCCTTCGCTTGTTCCAAAGCATGTAATCTTACTGCCCTTTTGCTGTATTAATTTCTGACAGATCTGTACGATCCCGTCAATCGCCGCATCTGTATGATTGGGATCGTAGTGAAAAAGACCAAAACGTTTCACCTTCGCCCTTATTGCCAGGTCCGTTGCCGATAAAAACGTGCTATGGCCCCACCCTTTTGATATACCATACTCATCCTCCGTGTACTGCGCATCATGCAACAAAAGGTCTGCTTCTCGACAAAATTCGATGTAATCTGACTTTGACTTGCTCCCCTCATGCCGGAACTCAAGCTCGTTATCCGGTAAAAACACAAAAGCTTTATTCTCTTCGACGATTTTAAACCCGTATCCACCATTAGGATGGCTGAGAGGTATTGGTATCACTTCCGCAGTCCCTATCTTTTTAACCATTGGAATGCCATGGGTGAAATCAAACTCCGCTTTCATTGCACTTAGGCGTGCAGGAAAATAGGGTGGTTCCATCTGGTGCGCAAGATATTTTTGTAACGACTCCTTTGCGATGGGTCCACCGCGGACATGGATAGTAAACCTTTCTGAATAGGCGGGTAGAAAAAAGGGGAAACCCATGAGGTGATCCCAGTGCGAGTGGGTGAGTAGCAAATATATCTCGTTAAGGTTCATATCTTTGATTAACTTTTCCCCCAGGCTTCTTATTCCAGTGCCTGCATCAATTACGATGACCGTTCCATCCTTGAGCCTGAGCTCGAGGCATGTGGTATTTCCGCCATATTTGAGGGTTTCCTTTCCAGGAGTGGGTAAAGAACCTCTGCATCCCCACACAATGATCTTCATACAACCAACTCCTCTCTCAAAACTCGTTTATGTTTCATTAAAGGGCTTCATACAGCTTTTAATATAATTCAGTATAACAGCATAAACATATTATGCCAAGACCCCTGCTTCAATATTAGAAAAAATTAATGTTGCTTTAATGTCCTTCTAATAATCCTTTGCTAATATGTCAGATACTGTAGAAATTAGTTATGGAGGTGCGGGAATGAAAAAGATTCTTATAGTTGAAGATGAAGAAAAAATAAGAAATATTTACAGTAAGTTGCTCACCGAGGAGGGCTTTGCGATCATCGAATCATCAAATGTTACTGATGCATACGACGCAGTTGTAAGAGACAATATCGATTTAATACTTCTTGACATAAGGATGCCGGAAATCGAAGGAAATATACTTTATGAGATCCTGCAGTTCATGCGTAGTAAGAGTAAAGTACTTGTCGCCAGTGTGTATCCCATTGAAACGCAGAAACGAATGATTCCGGATGCAGCAGGTTATTTCGATAAATCTCACGGTCTGGATATCCTTCTTGACAAAATTAGGAAAATATTGCGGCATAAATAAACGAATATAGATTTCCACTGCGTTTGATGAAAAGTGTTATAATGAATGATGAAAAGGGTTAGAAAAACACCTTATTTCTTGTATAATAAAAGTAGAGCCTTAATGAGCATGAGTAGCTTTCTTTTATCACTCACGAATCTCTTCATTTTCGTATTAATCGCTTCGCTTAGGTATTAGCAAAATGAGAATTCTACTGATCGAAGATGAAATAAAAGTTGCGAACTTCATAGAACTCTCTTTCCGCACCCTTTTTCACTTCAAAAAGGGTGCGGAAAGAGAGGATAGAGTAAAAAAAACTTCTTTTTTTCATCATTTACCTCCTTTTTTAAAATTGCTTTTAATAATTTTATAATTGGCAATATGATTTATCTACTATTTTTTTATTTATGTTTTTAAAATAGGAGAAATTATAATTTATTATTTTTAAAAAAACTCAATGGACTGCACTAATTGTTATATTTCCCCTTAAGGCTCCTACAGCTTTAGTACGGCCAGGTCCAATTCCGTATCTCAGGCATGTCCTCCCCGTATTTCTGGATGTACTCACAGTGCTCAATCAGGATATCTCTGATGTGCTGCTTCGTATAGGCCGCTGCATGTCCAAGTGACGGCACGCGGTCGATGGTGTCGTTCACCAGGTGGAACCGATCGAGCTCGTTCAGCACTACCATATCAAAGGGCGTCGTAGTCGTTCCTTCTTCCTTGTAGCCTCGAACATGGAGGTTCTTGTGGTTCGTACGCCGGTAGGTGAGCCGGTGAATGAGCCATGGATAGCCGTGGAAGGCGAAGATGATCGGTTTGTCAGTGGTAAAGATGGCGTCGAACTCTTTATCGGACAAACCGTGCGGGTGCTCAGTCTCTGGTTGGAGAGTCATGAGATCGACCACGTTAACAACGCGAACCTTCAACTGCGGGAACCGCTGCCGCAGTAAATCCGTAGCCGCTAGCACCTCAAGGGTAGGTATATCTCCAGCGCAGGCGAGCACCACGTCGGGCTCGCTTTCAAGGTCGTTGCTCGCCCACTCCCAGATCCCTATCCCTGCCGTGCAGTGCTTGACAGCATCACCCATGTCCAGGTATTGGAGCGCCGGCTGCTTTCCCGCAACAATGACATTGATGTAGTGACGGCTTCTCAAACAGTGATCCGTGACCGAGAGCAGGGTGTTTGCATCTGGTGGCAGGTACACCCGTATGATTTCAGCCTTCTTGTTCACCACGTGATCGATGAACCCCGGATCCTGGTGAGAAAAGCCGTTGTGGTCCTGACGCCATACATGTGAGGAAAGAAGGTAATTGAGGGACGCAATGGGCCGCCGCCATCTGATGCGCCTGGTCGTCTTGAGCCATTTTGCGTGCTGGTTGAACATTGAATCCACAATGTGGATGAAGGCCTCGTAACTGGTGAACAGCCCGTGCCGCCCGGTCAGCAGGTATCCCTCAAGCCATCCCTGACAGGTATGCTCGCTTAGGATCTCCCACACCCTACCGTTAGCTGACAAGTGCTCGTCTTCAGGACGGATCTCAGCAACCCAGCGCCTGTCCGTCACCTCAAACAGGGCGTCGAGCCGGTTTGATGATGTTTCGTCTGGCCCCACCACCATGAAGTTCCTGCTATCTCTGTTGAGCTTCACCACGTCGCGGAGAAACAAGCCCATGATCTTCGTGCACTCCGCTGAGGTCGTACCTGGTTTCTCTACCTTTACCCCGTACTCCCTGAAATCAGGGAGCCGCAAGTCTCGCAGCAACACCCCTCCGTTGGCATGCGGATTTACCCCCATACGCCTTGTTCCTTTCGGTGCGAGGGCAGCAATTTCGGGCCTAAACCTGCCACTCTCGTCAAAGAGCTCTCCAGGTCGGTAGCTTTTCATCCATTCCTCGAGCTGCTTGACATGGGCAGGATTGCCTGCAATCCCTGACAATGGAACCTGATGGCTCCGCCAGTATCCCTCAGTCTTCTTCCCGTCCACCTCCTTCGGGCCTGTCCAGCCTTTGGGCGTTATAAGGATGATTATGGGCCACATCGGCCGTGAAGTGCCATTATCCTCGCGTGCCCTCCTCTGAATGGCCCTGATCTCCCTGATGCATCTGTCGAGCGTGGTCGCCATGAGATGGTGCATTTCCTCAGGCTCAGATCCTTCCACGAAATGGGGCTTGTATCCGCATCCAATAAAGAAGCTTCTCAGCTCCCCTCTGCTCACACGCGCGAGCACCGTTGGGTTTGCTATCTTGTAACCGTTGAGGTGGAGAATAGGGAGCACGGCCCCATCTGTAGCGGGATTGAGGAATTTGTTCGAATGCCAGCTTGTTGCGAGTGCCCCTGTCTCGGCCTCACCATCACCCACGACACATGCGACAATCAGATCTGGGTTATCGAACGCGGCTCCATAGGCATGTGATACTGCATAGCCGAGCTCTCCACCCTCGTGGATGGAACCCGGTGTCTCAGGCGCAACGTGACTCGGGATACCACCCGGAAATGAAAACTGCTTAAACAGTCGCCGCATCCCTTCCTCATCCTGCGAGATGTAAGGGTACACCTCGCTGTAGCTGCCCTCCAAGTAGGTGTTAGCCACAATCGCCGGCCCTCCATGTCCAGGACCTATCACGTAGATCATGTTCAGATCGTACTTGTTAATAACACGGTTAAGGTGCACATAGATAAAGTTGAGACCGGGTGTTGTTCCCCAGTGTCCGAGAAGACGTGGCTTGATATGCTCCTGCTTGAGGGGTTCCTTTAGCAGAGGGTTGTCGTAGAGGTAGATCTGTCCTACGGAAAGATAATTTGCCGCTCGCCAGTATGCGTTCATCCGCTCTAACTCATCGCTACCGAGGGTGCTTTCCCCCGCCGCTCGATCTCTTTTTATCCCGTTCATGTATACCTCCTACGCTTAAATATCTTGTGATTTGCACCCAGGTTGCGTGTCGTTTTTCATTTTCGTAAAACATTTCGTGAAAAAAAACGATGCAGGAATGTTATATCGAACTTAACTGTAATAATACCGTGCATTTGAAAACATGTAAAGACCATGTTATTCTAAGGCATTTGCGCTGTAAAGATTCGTATTGTATAAAGAACCTAAAATCCCCAATTTCAAATACTATAATTAGAAAAAACTTGCAAAAATAACTTACTTACCAGCCCATTACAGACATTCTACTCTAAGACCACTCCAATTTGACCCTTTTCATCGCTGAAAGAGCATACCTTTCCTCTCTTTCGCTAAAGCTCCTCAATATCTAAACTTCACGCAGCCTTCACAAGGCTCCGCATTAGCCCTTTTTGTTTTTCTTTTACCCTCCCCAACGCCATGGCAAGCATAATACATAGTGCAAGTGAACAGCGAAGCTTCATCTTCCTCAACCTTCGTATATAATGCTGCTCAAATCCGAAAGATACATCCAGCCTGCTGTTTACCCGCTTTACCGCTGTCCTCTTCTTATAAATACTCTTCCACCTGTAGCTCGAGCGAGCCAAGGGTGTGAAGATTCGTCGATCCTCTTCTAACGATATCCTCACCGATTTTCCTACAGGACACCTCTCAGCTCCTCTACATTCATATCCATAATGCTTCGCAGGACAGCGGTATTTCAACGTTCCCCGCTCTTTCTCAAATCCCCCATAGGCCATCTCCTGCTACTCGTCTTCATTCGGATTTACGCAAAATACCTCTCTCTTGTAATTATGTACAACATTCCATGGCTTCCCTAATGCCTTCGTTTCCTCCCCATCCTTCCACATATCCCGTATGTCAATCACCGGCTTTATCCCATACTCATCCCATAGCTTCTCCACAAGCTTCCCATCATCATACCCTCTGTCAGCAATCCCATACTTACATCGCTCAACTATCTTAGGATGATCCTTTTTAATCTTCTCAAAAAGGGTATGCGCCATCGGTGTTTCTGCCGCAGAAGCCTTTGTCACACAAAAACTTACAGGAAGCTTATACGTCGCATCCGCTACTAAATGCAGCTTGTACCCAAACCAACTCTTCACCTTCTCCCATGCTGTCCCGTCTTCTCTAACCCCACGGTACACTTTCGTCCCCCAATCCGCATCTGTATCACGCCTCCCATCAGGCTCCTTTTCCTCATCTCTCTTCTTCCCATTGGCATGCGTTTCGATCGCTTTCCCATCCACTGCCAGATATTTTCCATAATCAGGCAATACCTCCTTTAGCTCCTCCACAAGTTCATCAAACATCGAATCAATCTCTTCTTTATGCTTCATGAGATTTTTAAAAATCTACTATATACCCTGGACCCAGATTCTCAACTTCTTTCCACCCAAAAAGCTTTTTCTGTGCTATAATAGCCATAGGGGTGATCCCCTCCTTATTGTTTTTTCCTTACCGTCATTATAGACGGAAAACAAAGGAGGGTTACCTCTTTTTTATCCTTTTTCCAGATGTAGAAATAAGTGGGGTCAATTTTGCTGGATATTGCTAAAACTGCTGTCAAAGAGCTCTTTTACCATCATTTATGGGGTAAAATTTTTCTTATTAATTCTCTATCTTATTGTGAAAATTTATCTTATTGACATCGCAGATGGCTTGATAAATAACAACCAGGTGGATATTTTTACGAAGGTGCTCGATGCGCTTATCCGGTTGAAAGAAGAGTAGGATTCTCCGCTTTCAATGCGCTACAGATGCAACATGGCTATTTGCGATTCATGCGGTATTGTTATCAACGAAAAACCCACGCTTACCTGTGAGACGAACATTTTTTCTTTGAAGAACGAACAGATCAGGATCAGTCCCATGGAAACCCATTCCCTTCTCAGACATCCGAACTCAGACTTCAATGAACTCTTTCCCGCACTTTACAGCTCTTCCGGCACTTTCCCAGGCAGGTCTGATAGAAATAGATCCTATCAACCAGGGTTGAAGCACCACTTCCGAATAGATGGCCTGCGCAATAATATGTATTATTACCTCGGCAAGGCTCCCAAAGTTTAAAACTCGATCTGAGTACCGAGCTCCACCACCCGGTTTGGAGGCATGCGGTAGTAAAACCGTGCCTGCTGCACGTTACGGTGCATGATCAGGAAGAGCGATTTTTGCCAGCGTGCCATTCTTCCCCTGGAAGTGATTCGCAACGTCTCCCTCCCCAGGAAATAGGTAATATCAAGAGGGTTGTAATTCCAGCCCGGCAGCACCAGCTTTTGCAACAGGCTCGGGATTTTGGAGCTCTCCTTGAAACCGTAGCGCACGGTGATACGCACAAACCCATCACCCAGCTCCCGCACATCCATCCGCCTGTGGCGGGGGACCTTCGGCAGCTTTCCGGACAGAACAACGAGAAAGAAGATCCACCGGTGGAGAACCTTGTTGTGCTTGAGATTATGGAGGAAGCTCAGCGGGATGTTTCCCAGAATATTACCAATGTATACGGCGGTTCCAGTGACACGGGGTGGAGAATCATGCTTCAATGATTTCATGAACTCCTCAAAGCTGATAGTTCTCTCATAATATATCTGCCGCAGGCCTAACCGCCCTTTGTTCCATGTCGTCATGAGCAAGAAGATCAGAAACGCAACCAGAAGGGGAAACCATCTGCCTTCGCGCACCTTAAGTATGTTCGATCCGAAAAAGGCGAGATCGATCGCAAGGAGGATTCCGAAGACGGGAATCGACGTAAAAAAGGACCATCCCCAGCATAAACAGGCGCACTGAAATGCGAGGACAGTCATCAGAGCCATGGTGGTGGATACCGCAACACCATAGGCTGCGGCGAGGCTGCTTGAAGAGCCGAAACCCAGCACGAGTAAAACCGTGGCAAAGAACAGCAGCCAGTTGACCGATGGAACGTAAACCTGCCCCATTGTATACTCCGAAGAGTGGCGGATCTCGAGCCTTGGGATGTAGCCAAGCTGCACTGCCTGGCGGGTAAGAGAGAATACTCCTGTAATAACAGCCTGGGAGGCAATTACAGTAGCGGCGGTGGAGAGTACGACCATGGGGTACAGCCCCCACATCGGGACGAGCCGGAAGAAAGGGTTTTCCATCGCCTCCGGCTGAAGCAGGAGCAGAGCACCCTGCCCTGTGTAGTTGAGCGCGAGGGCGGGAAAAACGAGAAAAAACCAGGTGCAACGGATAGGTTTCTTGCCGAAGTGCCCGATATCCTCATATAGTGCTTCTCCCCCGGTTACGACGAGAAAAACGGCCCCGAGGATAACAAAGCCCCGGAAGCGGTTCTTGAGAAAGAAACGATAGGCCCGGATCGGATCGAAAGCCAGAAGCACACCGGGTTTCATGAAAATCCAGTACAGGCCGATAATGGAGAGGGTAATAAACCAGAGCAGCATCACCGGACCAAAAACGCAACCCACACGGGCCGTTCCTCTCTTCTGAAAAGAAAAAAGCCCGGTAAGTATCATGATTGCTATCGGTAATATGAAGGGGTTGAAAATGGTAGTGGCCACCTGCAATCCCTCCACAGCGCTCAAAACCGACATTGACGGGGTAATCATCCCATCGCTGAAAAGCAGAGCGGATCCGAAGATTCCCAGAGTCATCATCACTAAGGGCCTTCCGGCGGTTTGCTTTTTCCGTGAGGATACCAGGGCCATGAGAGCCAAGATCTCCCCTCGCCGCGGTTGTCCGCTTTCATTACAATAATAAGGTATTTCAGGGAAATGATAATGATGAGTGACCAGATGATGACCGAAACGATAGCGAACACGTTTTCGGCGGTTGGTTGGATTCTGTACAGGCCCTGGAAGCAGGTACGGATTGCGTAGAGAGGGCTGGTACCGATATCTCCATAGACCACGCCAAGTGAGCCAATCGCAAGGGAGATAATTGGATTACTCCGTTCTTCCCGGTTTCCGATATTCATGGTTTTCTTAACGAGCTGTCTTTCACTTTACATCGAGAATAACGTGTAGTCAAGAACAGAAGGGCAGTAGGCCCATTTTTCATTGCATTAAACACCGGATCCCCTTTGTTTCATAAGGGCTACCTTTGTTTATTAATCGAAAAGGGAGCTTCCGGGCTCGCCAGTATATTATGTACACCATTATCTCTCAAGGATTTTTCTATTCAGCAGTATTGATAATACGTGTGCCTGCTATTCATAGCACCTGCGGTGTGTGCACCAATCCGATAAAGGTAAAGAGCATCCTTTCGAAACAAATCGACCTATTCATAGAGGTACCGTCGTAAAAAAAGTTCACGATTATTGGTGGTTCTTCTCCGATTTGTTACCGAAGAAACATATCTAAACAATGACCGACACCCTCTTTATCGGACAGGGTATTTCCATGTTTTATATATGTAATTTTGGAGATGCCCCTCAAATTTTTCACTATTTTGTTTTTTTATGGTATAATGAATACGGTGAATAGAAATGATATAGGAAAGGGAAACATGTCGTGCAATGAAAGAGAAAAATATGAACGAAGGATCGCATATATTTCGATGGAAATAGGAATTGATCCTAAAATACCGACTTACGCCGGAGGATTGGGGATTCTCGCTGGAGATACGATTAAATCCTATGCTGATTTAAATATTCCTTTGATTGCCGTTACTCTTTTATTTAAAAAAGGATATTTCCATCAGGATTTAGATGGACAGGGAAACCAAGTTGAGATACCGAGTGAATGGAACCCCGGTGATTTCTTATCTCTCTTTCATGAAAGAGTGAGCGTAAACATTGAAGGAAAAAAAGTCCTGATTCAGGTATGGCGGTACGAGGTAATCGGAATAAACGGATATTGTATTCCAATATATTTTTTAGATACTGATATTGAAGAGAACAGTGAGTATGACAGAAGCCTTTCCTATTACCTTTACGGAGGTGATGAAAAGTATCGGCTTTCCCAGGAGATAGTATTGGGGATCGGTGGTGTAAGGATGGTGCATGAACTTGGGTATCATCGAATAAATCGGTACCATATGAATGAGGGCCACTCAAGTTTATTGACTCTCGAGCTTCTTAACGAAAGAAACAAAGATAAGGATGCCGAATGGAATGGAGATGACATTAAAAGATTGTGTGTATTTACTACACATACACCCGTTCCAGCTGGGCATGATAAATTTTCTTACGACCTTGTCGGTTCAGTACTCGGGGAATTTATTCCCTTTGATCGATTGAGGCAACTTGGTGGACCGGACACGCTCAATATGACCCTTCTTGCATTAAACCTCAGTCATTATATAAACGGAGTAGCAAAAGAGCATGGAATGATTTCACGGGAGATGTTTCCCGGGTATCATATTGATTCAATTACAAACGGTGTTCATTCTCAGACGTGGGTATGTGAATGTTTTAAAAGGCTCTATGACAAATATATACCCGGATGGTCAAAAGATCCCTTCAGCTTACGGTATGCATTGAGTATTCCTGGGCAGGAAATATGGAATGTCCACCAGGAGGCAAAAAAGATACTAATCGACTATATCAACAGCACAAAGCATACAGGAATGGATTATCAAACACTTACAATCGGCTTCGCTCGTAGAGCAACCGGCTATAAGAGGGCAGACCTAGTATTTTTTGATATAAACCGGTTACGTAATATCGTAAAAAATGCGGGGAATATTCAATTTGTATTTTCCGGAAAAGCGCATCCAAGGGACTGGCAGGGGAAAGAATTGATAAAAAAAATATTTGCCATATCTCAAACTCTTAAAAATCAAATAAAGATTGTTTACCTCGACAATTATGAGATTGAACTGGCCAAGATGCTTATTTCTGGTGTTGATCTTTGGCTCAATACCCCTCAAAAGCCACAGGAGGCTTCGGGAACTTCCGGCATGAAAGCAGCTCATAATGGTATTCCGAGCTTCAGTATTTTGGACGGATGGTGGATTGAAGGGTGTATTGAGGGATTGACAGGGTGGTCGATTGGCTCTCCTCATGATACCGAAGGGAGTGATCAGGACCATGCACATTCATTATACGGCAAACTTGAAAATGTGATCATCCCCATGTTTTATACTAAGCGTGAGAACTGGATTGACATAATGCGTCATACAATCGCCATCAATGCGAGCTTTTTTAACACTCATCGTATGGTTCAGCAGTATGTTTTAAATGCCTATTTGCTGTAGGATGGCAGTCAGCGCAATCATAGGAATAGATACGCATCGATATTGGAATAATTTCAAAACGACATTCTTGATGGCAATTGTTATGGGTCTGTTCCTCGCCATTGGTTCCTTGATGGGGGGAGATCAGCAGTTACACCTGCGCTGATCATAGGCGTTCCATTCAATTTATTGCCTTCATATTCAGCAATAGAATTACGCGTGCAGCAGGGAGAGCGAGGGAGCTCTCGAGGAAAGATGACCCTGTAGTAAGGAGCATTGTAAAGAAGCTCTCTGAAAAAGCATACGTTCCCATGTTCCGCATTTGTTTACCACCTGTAGCCGCCGCGAATGCCTTTGCAAGCGGACGCGGACTAAGGTATTGTGAATAGATCACATCTTTCCCTATGGATTACCATAATCAAAGTAAAATGAAACAGGATCTTCAGTAGGTATCCCCGTTTTCCTCGCGAACTTTTCCCCAAAATACCCCTGCACGTACATGTTGTAGACAAGTATAAAGGATACGAGGACTCCTACTCCGAAGAGCATGAAAAGAAGGGTCTGTCTCAGCGATGCAGCCATCTGCACGGTAATCGAAGGTGGAAGGATATAGGGATAGATGCCGATGGACACTCCCCCGAGGGAAAGCGAAAAAATGACGAGGCTCATGACAAAGGGCACTTGTTCCAGGGGAGCATGCGTTAAGGAAGCGCGTTTTGAGGAAATTCGATGCCCGTGTACTGGTTCCCCGGAGACCGTTCTCCTTCTCTCCGAGCGGGTTTGTATAATCAGAAGGACGAACGCCGCGAAGACGGTGAGAGAAAAGAGAACGAGGTAGTATCTGTTGGGAACGGATAGCCACTGGTCAAATAGGGGATCGTGGAGGAAAGGAAGCATGACCATGGTAGCGGCGAACGTGGCGGAAGCAAGGGTAGAAGAAATCCTGAAGCTGGACTAATTCCTTTTTTGCAAGTCACCCTCCGTCTTCATGATAATCAAGGCATTTCCGATCATGGTAAAGCCAAAGAGAAAACCCACAACCACTAGACCGGTGAGGGGATGTACCAAGTCCCACGGTTCCCCGGTAAAAACCGCCCCATTTTTCTCCACTCCGCCCAGCAACCCGCCGAGCACACCCCCCTCTCCGAGGATAGAAACGATGCTCCCCGCACCGAAGGTCTTTTCTCACACGATTCTCATCTTTGATCTATCCGAGTTGGGAGCGTTACCACGGGATTGCATCCCAAATTCGAGGGAAACCGCCCTGAAGATAAGGCCGAATATCATTATCATGACCGGAATGTAGAGGGCCAGCTCGAAGACGATGATGAAAAAACTTCCATCGAGCTAAGGTATCTGTCCAAGGTGAACGAGAGCTCTGCATGATTGATTGTCTTTTCAGGATAGGTTCCATCCTCCTGGAGCTCTCCAGTTTAAGCTCCAAAAAGTCTGACTCTTGCTTCTTTTATTTCTTTGCAGACGCAATTTTTATATTTAATTATTTTACTGAGTATGGTTGGACATAAAACAGGTTTCATTTCAATAGTGCACCGATCCTACAGATGAAACATAAGATAAGCTTAGAAAAAATGCACTGCTTGCCTTAATATTCAAATATTTATCAAATAATGAAAATATGTGAAGCTCTTATATACTTTTTGGAAAGTAAATCAGGCATTAATAGTGTATAAAAAAATTTAGTTAATCACAATACTTTTCGCAATTATCATTAACTGAAAACCAACCAGGTGATCAGGCTACTTGCAATTACAGAGGCTATGGTAAAGGGCAACCCTATTCGTACAAACTCCATGAACCTCATGGAATATCCCTGCTTTTTCAGAATACCGACAGACACGATATTTGCCGAAGCCCCAATGGGAGTTATATTGCCACCGACACTTGCCCCAATTAAAAGCCCGAAATAGAGAAGAGAAGGGTTCATACCCATATGTGCGGTAATGAATTTGGCCACAGGTAGCATTGCCACTAGGAAGGGGACATTGTCAATAAATGCACTGAGAAATACCGAGACCCATACAATAAGCATATATACTGAAAATGGGTTTTTGTCTGACACTTTTAAAATAAGTTCTGCTGCATCCTCCATCAGCCCGGCTACAGAAAGGCTTTTTACAAGTATGAAGATACCCATGAGGAATACCCCGGTTTGCCAGTCAAGATTTGCAAGAGACTTTTTTACACCCTCCCCTATTCTGTAGAACACAAACCAGACAAAACTGATTATTCCAAAGGCAAAACAAATAATCCCAGACATGTAATGGATATCATGCTCAAAAGAGGAGCCCAGAATCAGAGAAAAAACAAGAAAGGCAATAAATATAGAAGGAATGAGTGTGAAATACTTTTCTTCTTTAAGCACAGGCATCTTTTTATCATATTTCTTAAAAAGAAGAAAAAGTACAACTGCCGAAACGATGGCCCCGATCTGTACGGAAAAAAATATGGAGGGACTTTCTCCGATGAAAAAGAAATCATTGAAGTTCATGCCAGTAAATCCGGCAAGAAGCATACTTGGGGGATCACCAATGAGCGTTGCTGCCCCCTGAAGGTTGGAGCTGATGGCCATTCCGATAAGAAGGGGAACAGGAGTTATATCGCACTTTCTGGCAATTGAAAGAGCTATGGGGCAACAAGGAGAACAACTGCAACATTCTCAAGGGCAGTCGAGAGTAACCCGGTCAAGATGCAAAGGAAAACCATTGCAATTCCTGCATTCTTCGCGTGCGATGCGATCATAATTGCAAGAAAGTCGAGCATTTTCGAGAAGAGAAATACTTCACCCACAAAGAGCATTCCAAAGTACAACAATATTACATTCTAATCAATCGACTCAAGAGCCTGTATCGGCGTAAGAAGCTTTAACAAAAGGAGAATGACTGCTGCAATCCATACGATCAGTGTTTTTTTCTGATAAAAAATAATAAGGTCTGTATATGTAGTTAAAAAAATAAGAATGGCTATGAATTTTGGGTTTTCAATTAACATAGAAGTTACAGATGAGGTTTCACTTTTTCCTTGTTATACCTCTAATTAAACAATCATTTTATGATAGCATGATAGTAAATAATCCATTTCGATGTCAATGATTATGTCTCAATTTTATTGAGCAAAATATCTTTTTATATATATTAAGGTATAATCTCCTTGTTGACTAATTATTACAATAACGAGGGAGGGTAATATGAAAAAAAATTCTCGTAGGTTTATTTATTCGTACTATTGTGGGTAATGCTCTAGAAAAAGTTATAGATAAGATATTCAGCTTTTTCCCCGGTGTAAAAGGTTTATATGGACTTTTGAAGCAGGTTTTTAACCTGGTGTTCAGAAGGAAAGAAGAAAAAGAGAGGGAGTTCAAGGTTGTATTTGTCGAATACCCCCACAGAGAAGAATGGGCCCTTGCATTCTTAACCGGGAAGTGCAATGAAAACACTTCTCCATCCGATGATAAAGACTACTACACGGTTTTTATGCCTACCACGCCAAATCCTACAACCGGTTTTTTGATGTTTGTCCCGGAAAATAAGATAATTCGTACTGATCTCACTATGAATGACGCAATAAAATTGATCTTTACGGGAGGTATTATCAAACAGTAACTGGACTTTTACATCGTAGCGGATAAAGATTGAAATTTGGCCCCTCTCTTCACACCTTCTATTTGCAGCATGAGCTGTATATGGTTACTTTACTGCTAGATTTTCACGCATCTTCTTTGCCAGGTCCAGATCCCTATCGATAAGGATGATCTCAATCCTCCTGTTCTTCGCTTTACCAGCTTCAGTCCTGTTCGTCGCCCGTGGCCGGTACTGACCGTAGGACACCGCACTCAACCTGAGCGGATCCATTACCACCTCCTCCTGAAAAAATCTCACCACATTTACCGCCCTTGTGGCACCGAGCTCCCAGTTGGTGGGATATCTCTCCCGAATCTTTGGCCCTATGGGTACACTGTCCGTATGCCCCTCAACCCTCACGTTCTTCTCTGGGATCTTTTTCAGAATATTTCCAATCCGTTTTAAAACTTCCTGTCCCTCCGGTTTTATCTCCACCTTCCCGCTCTCAAAGAAAAGCTCCTCAGCGATGCTCATCGTGAGCCTGCCACGTATCTGCTCAATCTGTATCTTGCCAGCCGCAATCTCCTTTTTAAGGTTCACCACAAGCTCATCGTTGGTTTTTTTCACCGCCACGATTTCCTGTTCGGATATTGCTTTCTGTTCTTCGATTTTTCTCTGTAGCTCTACAATCAGTCGGTCCTTTTCATCGAGCTGCCTTTGTGCTTCATTATAGCCCTTCTTAAGCGCCTGATGGTCAGAATCCAGCTTCTGATATTTCTTGGTCGAAACACAACCGGAAAGTATTGCCACCGTAACAACAAACGACAATACTATCGAAAGCAGATTTTTTCTCATGATCCAACCTCCTTTTCAAAAAAATTATTATTTTTCGCTGTCTATTCTATAAATCTTCCATGTACCACTTTCATTTTTAAGCGTGAGTTTTGCCGTATACGCCTCCCAGGTGAGAGGTCCTTCGGTGTTTTCTTCGTATTTCAATAGAGCAATTGCGGTATCACTGCTCTTGCTTTTCACCTCTATCGAGTCAGGTAAAATCAATATAGGATCTCCAGCCCGTAGCATTCCGAAACTCTCCCCGGTATCGGTCGATTCCACCATCCAGAGGTAATTCGTAATCTCGTTTGAGAGCTCTTCGCTGAATCCCTGCCTGAATATTTTGAATACATCCTCACGGGTATGTATTTTATCTTGTTGCTCCCACAGCTCCTCTTCAAGCCCATAGGCAAATTCGATTGCCGAGATTACCTCTTTATCCCCTTTGTACTGCTGTACCAGTTGATCTTCTTTTGGAGGGCGATTTTTACTACATCCGAACAGTAGTGAAATAGTAATTAAAGATAAAAAGAAAATTAAATGCTTTTTGTACAACATCATATGAGTATACCTCTAATAATATATAACAAAAATTTACTATGAATTTGATATCAAGTCTACAACAATGTCAAATATGAAAAATCCAGAAAATACATTTAATCCTTTTCTAATACCAATTTTTTTGACTTTGTGTACCATATGTCAAAGAATATTTTTCATGCTTCGTTGAAAGGTTGATATCTTGCTTAATTGGAGTAAACTGTTGAGTTTAATGTGGCCATAAGTCTATATTCAAAGGTATTGTATGTGCATATTTTAAAACTTAATAAGGAGGTCTTCACAAAATGACAACTTTCGATGAAGTACTGTCTTCGGTTGAAGAATACCCGGTGCGGAAAGTAGCGGTCGCAGTGGGGCAGGACCATACTGTGATCGAGGCTGCAGTAGAGGCGAAAAAGAGGAACATAGCTCGCTGTGTTCTTGTAGGCGATGAGTCCGAAATAAGCTCACTTGCGGAATCTGCCGGTTTATCCCTCGAGGGATTGCTCATTATTAACCAACCAGATCCCATTCAGGCTGTCGCACAAGCAGCGCAAATGGTCTCTTCAGGTGAAGCTGACATTCTCATGAAGGGCTACATCCACACGGACGACTTTCTGAGAGGAGTGCTCAACAAGGAATACGGCCTGAGGACCGGTTCGATTATGAGCCATGTGTTTATTGCAGAAATTCGCAAGCAGAACAAGCTCATCTTCATAACTGACGGTGCCATGAACATTATGCCCGATATAGAACAAAAAGCTGCGATTCTTTTAAATGCGGTACACCTGGCAAATATTTTTGGTGTACAGAATCCCAAGGTAGCAGTGCTGGCCGCAGTTGAGCTTGTCAACCCTGCAATGCCCGCAACGGTGGACGCCGCATGCCTTGCAAAAATGGCAGAACGGGACCAGTACTGTCCGGACTGCATGGTGGAAGGCCCTCTTGCAATGGATAATGCGATCTCTCTCATCGCTGCCAAACATAAAAAGCTCACTGGCCCTGTTGCAGGTCAGGCTGACATACTCCTCGTTCCCAGTATCGAGAGTGGTAACATACTCGTTAAGTCTATCGTGTATCTCGGGTACCATCGTCTGATGGGACTGCTGGTGGGGGCGAAGGCTCCGGTTGTACTCACGAGCAGGGCCGATACGACAGAGGCAAAGCTTCTTTCAATTGCAGGGGCGGTCTTGATGGTAAACGTAACCCGAGAACTCCGGTTGAAGGTAGGGAAAGTTCACTATTAAGCGCCCTCTTCGAGCTCGACTTTCAAGGAGATAAAGTTCAGCATATCCTTCAGCGTAATTACCCCTACCAGTTTGCCATTTTCGACCACCATCAGCCGTGACTGCCCTGTCTGCTTCATCTTTGAGAGCACGTTAATCGCATCAGTATCAGGAGTGACGCTGTTGTCGCTCGAGCAGTGTACCGCAAACTCCTTTACGGTTCGCTTGTCCCACTCGCTCTTGGGTACGTTCTTTACTTCTTTCGTAGAAATACACCCGATGAGCTTTCCCCGTTCAACTACAGGATACATCTTGAAGTGATGGGTATAGATATGATCCTCAACGAGTTCACGGAGCGTTATCGATCCCTTTACAGTCAGCGGATTTTTCTCCATGAAACGACTGACCTTTTCACCCTCGAGGGTCTGTCTCATGACGACCTGTTGATAGGAAGAACGTGCCGCATTGTTGAGGAAAAGGCCAATAAGAAACCACCACATACCGCCAATAAACCCACCTCTCAGAAAGCTAAACACACCGTATGCAATCAGCACAAAGGCGAATGCAGAGCCTATCCATGAGCTGATTCGAGTTGCCGACCTGAGGTTGTTCTTTGCTTTCCAGATAGCCGATCGAAGCACCCTTCCTCCATCAAGAGGAAAGGCCGGGATCAAGTTGAACAGCGCAAGCGCGCCATTGATGAGCCCGAGGTATCGTAGCACGCTATAGAAAGGATTGTTAACCCCGGAGACATTTTTTATAAGCTGGCTGAACCCGAAAAAGACCCCGCCAATGACAATACTGGTAATCGGTCCGACAATAGCCATGGCGAACTCCGCCTTGGGGCTTGGCGGCTCATCGGTCATCTCTGCCACCCCACCAAAAATGAACAGAGTTATTCCGCTCATGGGAAGGCCGAAACGACGAGCCACTAGTGAATGGGAGAGCTCATGTATGACAATCGACACAAATAAACCGAGCGCACCGGCAATTCCCATCAACAGGTAGGTAAAAGTTGATTGGCCTTTATAGGCCTGTGGGAAGAAACCGGAAGCGAGGGACCACGTGATGAGTATCAGAATAAAAAACCAGCTCAAATCAAGTCGCACTGTAAAACCAAGCAGCTTGAAAACAGTTAATCTTTTTCCGAACATTCCTTTATCCAATCATTGTATTTCATCAACGGTGTCTACTATATGATATTACAATCAAAACGTTAATTGACATATTCTGATCTGTCAATGAGAACTGTGCCGCAAATAATAACTATAGCATGTTTAAAGATTTATGAGTAAAAGTTCGTTACTATTGCAGACTCAAATCGCGACCATATAATGGGACTTCTATTCAAAGGCAATCGGTGAGAACTACATGTACCTTACTCAATTCCTTTTCAAACGAGAGTATCTACAGCTATTTTCTTATCCATTCCAAATCGATATCAATACTATTTCTTCATGATTTTAGCAGCATCTTTCTCAACTTTCTCCATCTCAGCCTTAGTTTCCATAACCTCAAAATCGATCGTGATGGAGTAGCTCTCCTGTCCTTCAAGAAAGGGAAGCTTGTTCATCTCTCTGAGCACACCGCGTCCAAGGGGCAATGCAGTCCCCGGTTCAAGGCCCAAAACGTAGAAACCTTTCCTCGGCATCTTCCATTCAGTTAAATAAGGAACCTCTTTCTTATTGAACCTGAGCACCATCCCCAGGGGAGTTCCATCGCCCGTGTCACTGTTTACAAGGGCGATAAACGTGTTTCCCCCTGCATCAGCAGCAAGCTCATGGAAAAACACCTTTTCCCTATACCCTTCCACCGGCGCGGGTATCTGGAAGCACTCCTCTATCCCTCTACCTTTTTTCGCTTCCTCATCCCGGGCTTCTGTTTTGATTACCGGTCCGACGATTCTCGCATTCGGCCCTAAAAGGGGAAATCCGAAGTTAAAATGGTAGAGCATCATGAGCGGCTGCGGTTCCAAGCCTCTGTTCTCGATGCGATCGGTGATTCTAAATCCTTTCCATCCAAGGCGAGTTTCAATCGTCCGCGACAGAGCCATATTTTCAAACATGGCTTTCGCTTCCCTGGCCGTCCCTTTAATAGTGATCAGATACTCATCCCCTTCCCATCTCTGATCTATGCATAAATTCTCGGCAGCAGCATTAGAAACCCGGCCGTGAAGTCCAAAGGGTTCTCCCTGATCGATGCTCGGCGCACCGGAATTGGTAATGCCACAGGTAGTGAGAAGTCCGACGTAAAAGCTCCTAAGCCAACCAAGCCCAGGCTCTTCGTAATATGCAGGAGAAGTAATGCCTGTTCCTGACACAAAGGCAAGCTGCTTGCCCCTGAAATACGCCTCAGGAATGTCCATTCCCCTGCCGGGTAAAACAGTAAAATACATTCCACTACCGGTACGAACATGAGTGCCCTTAACCCCCTGCGCCTTGCCCTCGGTATACTCGAACGGCCTTGCTCCAGCTAACTGAGCGGGGTCTCCGATGAATGAAAGTAGTTCGCTTTTTTTAAAATTCTTCCCCTGAAAAATCGCCATTTCTCCCTCCTTAAAAGAATATGCACTACTAGTATTCAGTATTTTATACGGTTGATTTACTGATAAGGAATATTATTACCGGAATAAAGGTTTTTACACAAGTCCTTTATTGAGAAGCTTTTTATTTAGAGTTGAGCGCGGCGCCGTATCATGACTCACATGAATCGCCTTTAAAATGATTACTCATCCTCATAGATGCGTGACGGTCGTACAACGAGCTCAGCACTGAAACCACTCTCCTGCTCAGCACGATCAACTGCTGTGATGCTGAAGAAATAGACTTCCTCGTTTTTGAGTCCCTTTATGAGTAAGCTGTTCACATCCCCCACAAGGAACGGGGAATCACCTTTATCCGATCTTTTTCCGAAATAATACCCCGGTGATGTTCCATAATACACTTTGTATCCCAGAATATCACTCTCTTTATTTTTTACCCAAGAAAGCAACACACCATTATTATGGGGAGCTGCTTTTAGAAGAATGGGGGCTGCAGGAGGAGGGTCAAGCTCAAACATTACCCTCAAGGAGTGAAGATAAGGTGTATACATGCCCTTGGTCCCATATAGTTCGGCTTTCCATTGGAAATATTTTCCTCCAGTAGGTCCATCCAAAAGCTCCTGATTATTACTCACCTGTATCCATGCGGGCACTCCGTGTAATAGATCTTCTTCAGCATCTGGAGGAAAATAAGTGTTAGATAGACGGTAAAATAACCTTACAGCCGTGCCTTTCTCCTCGATGCTCTTCCAGACGAACTTTACGATTTTGGTCCCTTTACTCTTTAGGGTTAAAACATCGCTTCTCACTTCACCAAAATTCCTGAAATCTTCATAGGAGAAAGAAGGGAGTCCCCTGGAAATTCGAAACTCATCTATATAACCAAAAAAGTTCTCTCCTATGGCAAAGGGTATAGAGAGATAGGGAGAAAAAAACCCCTGTAAAAGAGTGCCATCTTCTGTACCATCCTCGGTAATCCACTGTAGATTGCTCTCTTTCCCGTCGTAATATACAGTCATCAGACCACTGGTTGAATCATAATAAAGAGCATGGTGATGCCACTCATTAAGTAAAACTTTGGTATTCTCTGCGAGGAGAATATCAGATGGCTGGTCGAGACGGTCACTAAATACATTCTCAAAAAGCCAGTGTAACCTTCCACCTTGAAAAAAAGCCTTAATTCCTTTAAATCCTCCATTATGTCCGAGGACAGGTGCATGAAGTGAAAATACGACACTCCCCTCATGAACTGAAGTAGGAAAAAGCCAGAAGTCAATGGAAAAGCTCCCAAAGGGTCCTTTCTGGGTAAAAATACTCCCTTCAAGAGGCTTGAGCTTCACTGTATGCTGGTAATGAAGGAACCCTGCTGCTCCGTGACCGAACTTTTTTATGTCTTTTGAGGGAAATATATCGATTTCATCAGATCTATAAGTACCCGATTCAAAGAATACACTGTCTCGTGAGCAGTAGTCAAAATGTAGGAGTATATCGGTATTTTCATCCTCTATGGGACTGTTGTCTGTAAGACGTATATAATAGCTGCCCAAGGGTCCGTGAATGGTGACTGTGTTCATCAATAAAAAAAGATTATTCCAGCCATAGGTGGTCCCGCCCCAGTGTAAATATTTAATCTCTGAGCGCCCTATGAACTCTGTTTGAGAATAAAAAATATGAGGCACAGCCAGCAGACAGAATGCAAGCACCAATTTCTTCATCATTTTTTTCGTACCCGTGGATCTTCTATATACTATATTATCGAATATTTAGCAGGAACTTAGAGCGAATAATAACTTGTGAATTAAATGTTCAGAACCTTTTTCGATATGTAGTCAAAAATGATCATTGTTTCCAACAGGGAAACTTCACTGCTTATTATTGGTACCAAGCTCACCTTTGTTTTGTACATTACTTCTCCGGATTTCATCTTTAAATCATCCAATACCTGGTTCTTGGGCTTATCCTTTACCTCTTCAAGCGCCGCTTCGAGCACTTCATTCTGTAGTACCTTATTAATAGGAAGACCAACAACTGTCTTATCACCTATATTAAATAGTTTTGTGAAATGGCGGTTCGCATAGGTAATGCGATTCTCGTTCGATACTATGACAAGCCCCTTTTCCATTTCTTCTGATAGTGCTGTGATTTTCTGCTGAGAGGCTCTTAATCTTTCAACTTTAATCTTATCAAAGGCTTTCATCTGGGCGATAAACTTGTTTAGCCACTTCCCTAAATTTCCGAACTCGTCCTTTTCAGGAAAGCTTATATTCAAATTAAAGTTCATGGTGCCTTCACTTGAGAGCCGTTCAATGATACGCTTGTAGGCGATGAATCCCCTTCTTCTGGATACCAATAATAGTAAAGAGCTGATTACAAATCCAGTTCCGAAGAATGCAATGACCACGATACGGAATGCAAGCACTATATTGAAAATAGCAGGGTCATTCCACTCATACCCAGCAATAAGCGCGGGGCCTCCTATTACCACCGCAAGACCTCCAAATATGAAAAATAGAACAGAAAATAGACTATAAGTTCTCAGATAAAATGAAAGAGATAATTTCATTTTTTCCCCCTGGCTATTCTTCTCGCTCTACAAATCTCTCAACTTCTGTGATAGCCCTCTCACTACCCACCAGCACAAGAACATCCCCTTCTTCAAAAACATCGTCTGGAGAAGGAAAGTCAACATACTTCTCGATAAACACATTCTCTCCTTCCGGGGTGACATGAGGAATCTTCTTCTTTATTCCCACAATATTCACACCAAACTTGGACCTCAAGTTCATTTCCCTGATGGTTTTTCCAACAAAACTGTCTGCAACCAGAACCTCAGCTATGGTATGCTCCTCAGATACATCCAGGTGATGCAGAATGTGAGTAGAGCTCAACCTTCGCGCAAGACGCATACCCATTTCCTCTTCAGGAGAGATTATCTCATCCACACCAATCAGAGAGAGAATCTGGCGGTGTCCCTGGGAGTTTGCGCGCGCGATTATTTTAGGAACGCCCAATTTCTTAAGAAGCAGCGCCGTCATGATACTCGCTTCCATATCGTCCCCGATTGCGACAACAGCACAGTCGACTCTCTCTACATCTACCGCTAAAAGCGCCTCCTCCTTTGTGCTGTCAAGTACCGCTGCCTCGGTGACTTCATTCTTTATTGCTTCGATATTTTTCTCATTGTTGTCGATTACAATAACTTCCATGCCTTCCTTCATGAGATTTCTTGCAACTGAAACACCGAAAACGCCTAGCCCGAAAACGGCAAATTGATTCATAACTCACCTCCTAGCCGACCATCACCCTTTCTTCAGGATAGGTAACAAGGCGTGTGCTTTGTACATTTCGTATTGCAAGTACCATAGTGAGGGGACCAAGTCTGCCTATAAACATACAGATCATTACAACGATCTTTCCAAAGTCACTTAAATAAGGAGTTACCCCAGTAGAAAGACCAACGGTTCCAAAGGCAGAGATGGTTTCAAAGTATATCTGTATAAAGGAAAACTTTTCTGAAATACTCAGCAGCAGCGTCCCGAAGAATATAAGCCCTATAGCACTTACTAGTATTGCGATTGCCCTGTTGACTACCGCATAGGGAATCCTTCTCTTAAAGATAGTATTGAACCTCTGATCCCGCAAGATTGTAATTATAGATAGAATTAAAATAAAGAACGTTGTAGTTTTAATTCCACCCCCTGTAGAACCGGGGGATGCTCCAATAAACATGAGGATACTCATGACGAAAAGGGTTCTGGACCGCAGAGCAGAAGTATCAACGGTATTGAACCCGGCGGTTCGTGTGGTTACCGATTGAAAGAGGGATGCGAAAAATCTCTCATGATGGCTGAATTCCATGAAAAGAGCATCCCGTTCCAAAATATATATATTCACAGCTCCAAACAGGATAAGAATAAGAGTGGTAATGAGCACCAGTTTTGTCTGCACTGTTATTCTCTCTTTTTTTCTCCTCACGGCGCGCCTGAAAAGATTCATCAGCACCGTAAAACCCAAACCACCGGTTACGATTAAAGAAATAATAATGATGTTCACCCATACGTTTGACCGTGCCTTCATGAAACTATCCGAATAAAGTGAAAATCCTGCATTACAGAATGCAGATACAGCATGAAACAGTGAGTGGAAAAATGCCTTCCATTTTCCAGCTATACTATTTACAAAATAAGGGTAGAGAAGAAGCAATCCTACAAACTCAATTGAAAATGTAATCAAAACAATTGATTTTATTATGGTATATAGGTTACGTATGTTTGCCTGATCGAGCAGAGAAGCAGTGGAAAAACGGCCATAGAGGCTCATCTCACTTCCCGTAGAAACCTGAATAAACGCAGCAATTGTCATTATCCCAAGGCCTCCTGCCTGGATGAGGAGCAGCAGAAAAGTTTTTCCCACCGGGGAGAAGGCCGTTCCCGTGTCCACGACAATAAGACCGGTTACACATACAGCAGAGGTAGATGTAAAAAGTGCATCAATATATCTCATCGTAGTATCACTGGGACGAGAGTAGGGAAGATAGAGAAGAAAAGATCCAAGCAAAATAATAGAGGCAAAGCTCATTATTATTGCCTGTGCAGGGTTTACCTTGAAGGATCCCCAAATTTCCCTTATCCGCTCGAGCCTGGTAATGAACTTAATAAAAATTATGACTTCAACACAACCCAGAAAAAGTCTCGAATAGAGAAAAAGGAACTGATTGGATTCAGGAACAGCACTGAATCTATTGTATAGAAGTATGAGAGAGAAGAGCGACGCATACTGGTGCCAGTATTTAAGAAAATAAGATTTTGGACGGGGATTCAGTAAAAACTGCACCGTCAGGTCGAGGATGTACAATACGATCAATATTCTGCCAGTATTATATACAAAGGGCCTGAAGGAGTAACTGAGCTCGAAGAGTATGAGGATAAAAATATCAATTTCTACAAAGAGGATGAAGAGATCAAAATATCGTGCAATTTTTTCTTTACTACTATATTTCATAGGATATCGGCTCTTTTCTGGCTGTTGTGAGTACTGTGCATCCTTCTCGCCCTACAACGATATCATCCTCGATTCGCATACCATACAGACCTGGAATGTAAATCCCCGGCTCAACTGTGAGTACCATATTCTCGGCAAATTCATGGTTGAAATCGGCGTCCGGATAGGGCCCATCGTGCACATCCATACCTAAGCTGTGCCCAAGACTGTGTATGAATTTGCCTCTATAATTCTCATTGCTGTCAATTATTTTTCTTACCTCGTCTTCTACATCTTTTGAACTATTCCCTGCCTTTATGAGGTCGATAGCTGTCTTTTGTGCGCTGAGTAAAGTATAATAAATATCTATCAAATGCTTTCCGGGCATCCCGGTTAAGTAGGTCCGTGTTATATCAGAGGAATATCCCATATACTCCGCACCAAAATCTATAAGAATCACATCACCTCTGCTGAGTGAAACATTGGCTCCGCTGTAGTGAGGTTTACTCGTATTGCAGCCAAATGCAGCTATTGTTTTAAATGCCACCCCATGGGCACCCATTTTCTTCATTTGAAAATCAATCTCTGCACTCAGGTCTAATTCTGTCATCCCCTCTTTCAGGATCTTAGGCACACTATCTGCCACTCTACTTACGATCTCGCATGCCTTTGTAATTCTTGTAATTTCCTCCTGGGATTTTATCATTCGCTCGAGCCTGAATGCCTTCTCTGCATCAATCCATTCTGTCCCATCAAACATGCTTTGAAGGTGAAGATAAAATAAATGGCTTATTGAACGATAAGGGATCCCAATCTTTTTATATTGCGAAAGAATGTGAATGAACTTTCCATCACGGGATTCTTCATTCTTGTAGGTTACAATTTCGGCATATCCTTCGGCCGTACGTGCAGCTTCCTCTTCAAGCGTTGTCGTGAAAATAAACATTCTGCCATCTGTATCACAGAGAACACCGCAATTTTCAAACACTCCATCTGTCAGCCCGCTCATATAAAAAAAATTTTTGTCCACTCTTTCGTTATTGAAAATAAAAACAGCATCGACCTCAGACAGATGGTGAAAAATATTGCTGATTCTCTTCTCTAGGTATTCCAACTACCATTCCTGTGAAGTGGATGGAATTATATCAAGTATACTATTGATTAATTTACAAAGCAAAATAAAACATATTAACTATCTTTGAATATACTGTGAGTTAGAATTGAGTAGTGTATCCTATTCTGAGCAGGCGGATCATCTTATCAATTGAAGGTGAATACTTAAACTCCAGCGCAATGGAAACTACGTCTACAATATTAAAATCGAAAGAAAAGTTGTAAAAGGTTTCAGACCACCGGTCTTCTGAAAAATGTATATTCTCGATTTCACCCTTTATACCGAATGCAGGACCGAAAGCAAGATCTGTCCCCAAAAAAATGGTCAGATTCTCTGGCTTCGCATAGTCCAGGGGAATGATTGGATAGCGCAATCCAAAGGAGAAGCTCTGCTCATTTCCAAAGAGAAAGTAGCTTTCGGATGCAACGATGTAAAGACCATTTACCGTAACACCATCGACCTTGTTTACATCCCCTTTCATGAAATAGGAGTATCCAATTGCAATGGGAGGAAAGACTGTGCTCCCATCCGATATGAGAAACCGTGCCAGTACTCCGGGCTGATTCATGTTTACCTCTTCACTTCCGATCATCTGTCCAATATCAAAATATATTCCCAAAAAGGCATAATCGGTGATAGACAGCACAGCACTTGCCAGCACACCTCCTCTATCATACATTGAAAAATCGAACCGAAGGTCACCTTTATAGGATGTATAGGTTTTTGGAGTGTCAATCAAGTTTAAATCGTAGGGTCCCGAAAGAAGAGCCCGGGGTACCATAATAAAGAAAAGAGATAACACACACAGACCATAAATGTACTTTTTCCGGTGCATACTGTCCCTCAACATATTTTTTCTTTTAATATCGGAAAAATACAGATCTACTTAACGGAGATTGAATGAAAAAGCACTCAATGTAAAGATTCACAATCAACATATCAAAGACCAGTATTTGCTGAAAAAAGTGTAGTGGATCATATTGTAAGTGCTCCTATAGAAAGCAGTAAGCATAGACAATCTATTGGTTGAAAATTTTAATTAAAAAGGTTTATAATAAGACAATAAAATATAAAAAATAAATCCGATTATATTTTGCATAAATGGTTTTGAGTATGTAGCGACTCATTATTGGAGGTGCTTATTACTATGCTGACCATTCTAAATATAGATTATTTCTCCATAATCCGACTTGCCACTCTTATCATGTCTTTAAGCATATCTGTCTATATCTTCAGCATTAAAGGAAAATCAACCCCGACGATTTTGCTTGCATTTGCATTCTTAGGATTAACGCTATTCAATGTATCTATGTTCATATGGCATGTAGAACCATATTACTGGCAGCCTTATAATTTGAAAAACCTATTTCAACCGTTCCTAATGGCTATAGGAGCTACGATTTCCGCCTTTTCCTTTTTACTCTTTACTTATCATTTCCCTCATTTCCAAAAGAGCCAAAAGCGCGAATATAGAATCATTCTTATTTTCTTTGCACTTGTTAACCTGGGCATATGTGGATTAGCATTCATCAATTTTATCATTCTACAAAGGATGCAAAGCTCTTTCCAATTGAATTTAATTTATCACCGTTTATTAGCCGGCTCTACAGGAGTCCAGTATTTACTTGTTGTCTTTTTACTAATACGCAAAACTGTACGTCTTTCAACTGGAGAATCCAGACCCTTTTGGCTCAAATTCTTTAAACCTTTGAGAAAAGACGCACGTGCGACCCGAGCACTTGCTATAGTCCTTCTTCTACCCTTTATGGCAATCATCACTTTCCTGCTAAGGTTGTTTGGGATCTTGCATCCTGTAACTATGATCTACCTTGTGAGTTATATATTTCTATTATTCTATTTCAGCTCCATTGTAACCTACCTGAACCACACTGAAGAGCGTACGACTTTTCAGGTGAAATTAGTTTTTGGTACACTGGTCGTTATGCTTGGAATATTGGGGCTTGTGGCAATCATTGTCGGAAGGTCTTATGAAAGGGATTATGTAAATAAAAACTTGATTTCTGATCGTCAGACCATCCATTATGCACTGAATCATTATCATAGCTATGATATCACCAGATCTCCATTTCGGTTTGATTCTGATCTAGGTTATAGGACAGAAATAAGCTACGGTGAAAGGAAAAGTATAGAATTGCAATTTTCTTTTCCTTTCTTTAACCAGGTTTATAATACAATACATATCTTGAGCGGGCCAATGATCTATATTGGAGAAGAAATTAGAGAAGAAGGCTGGGGAGGATATAATCCCCAACCTGCTATAGCTCCGATCATAATGAATTTGGATCCATCTGCTGGGGGAGGGATTTTTCTGAAGAATGAAACTGAAAGAGTAACCATCTCATGGTATGAGGTGCCCGAGTTCGAACGATCCTCCACAAATACTATTCAGTTGGCATTATATAAAGATGGATCATTCGATATTTCCTATGTAGAATTAAATCCAGATCCGAGAAATCGGTCGATAAAAGTTGATGTCACCGCACCAGCAAAAATAACTGGAACCGTCTTGGGAACAGAAGGTAAGAAGGGCATTTCTTATGAACCCAGGTTAATAGGGGTTCATCCTGGGGGAAGGGATATTCCACTCCAGCCAATACGATTCATGAAAGATCTTCCTTATTCAAGCACCACCCCTGGTGCGATTTTTGAATCTTACGAAAACTACTTCTATCTATACCTTCACAATAGAATGTTTTTACTGGCTGTCGTTCTCGTAGGTTCCAGCATTTTTATCCTTTTCTTTTTTCCCATCCTCTTTAAAACCAGCTTGATCAAACCTCTTCACCTCCTTTATGAAGGAATGGAGAAGGCAGAC
>Ga0209636_10000740_pt1 | contig 32392 bp, 39 predicted proteins | sample DeeMarSWOR152_54_FD_187464 | JGI IMG/M metagenome (GOLD analysis project Ga0209636, IMG submission 187464) | Marine sediment microbial communities from White Oak River estuary, North Carolina - WOR-1-52-54 (SPAdes) (version 2) | ecosystem: Environmental > Aquatic > Marine > Intertidal zone >...
ATTGTTGCAGGCGGCTTGGGAGTAACATCATAGTAAACTCTGGACACGTTTGGGCATTCCTTAATCACCTTTTCTGCAGCTCTGTCCAACGTTTTCCAAGGTATTTCTGAAACTCGTGCCGTTAAGAAATTCTTTGTTTGAACCGATCTTATGCCAATAACATAGGGTTTTTTCTCAGTCACGTCTTTGACCGCATAAAAAACCCTTGCAACCGCTGGATTCTCAGTAATAATTCTCGCTTGAAGAGCAACGAGGTTCTGAAGGGTCACATGATGAATTTTCTCATTCATGGTCTGAACCTTTATGCCTACTATTTCACCATAACGCCTTTCGCCGCCCTTCACCCCAGTCGCCCTATCCCTGAAAATTTTTACTTGAACATTCCTTGATGGAACGTTGAGTGCTCGCGCCGCACAATCTCGGATGTGAGTAAAACCAGGTTGCAGCAACGCTTCTTCATTATCAATGATCACGGCAAAGTACTGACTCGGCTTATGTTCAGCAAGTTCACCTTCAACAATGGCTGTAGCCTTCTTCACAGTCTCCAACTTGTCAGGACGAATCTCTCCAACCACACGAACCGACAAACCAGGTCCTGGAAACGGTTGCCTTTCAGAAAATTCAGCAGGCAATTCCAAAAATCTTGCAACCATCCTCACCTGTGACTTATACAACGTTACGAGGGGCTCAACCACCTTAAAGCCGAAGCGTTCCATGGGATTTATGCCCATCTGCTCCAAAACATTATGTTGTGTTTTCACGCCGGCAACCGTTTCTTCAATGTCAGCGCGTATTGTTCCCTGCACAAGGATTTCACAACCTTCTTTCTTGGCTGTTTCACCCAGCACTTGATAGAAGGTTTTGCGGAATCTTTTCCGTTTTTCTTCAGCGTCACTCAAACCTTTCATGGCTTCTAGAAAACGCTCACGAACATCAACTATCTTCATTGGCACATTGAAAGGCGGCTTAGATAGGACTTCAGCCACATGCTTTGGTTCACCCTTACGCATGAAAGCGTCATCCAAAATAACGCAGACAAGATTTTCACCTAGGGCTTTATGCGTCAACACGGCACATGTTACGCTGTCAACACCGCCAGAAACAGCAACTAACGCCCGTTCATTGCCGATGGTTTTCCTCAACTCTTCAACTTGGGTTTCAACAAAGCCTTTTTGGTTAAATTTCTCCAATTTAGCTTTCCCCTTCAAACTGTCAACTGATTTGCAGTTTCACGATTTAAATATTTACCGCCTCGCGGCATCGTTAGAACGCCGAGAACTTTTCTTATGACCTTCATTGACACTGGACTATCGAGTTCAAGGAAATTCGTGAATCTGATGAAAGTTGCGGTTTTTCTGCCTTTCAGAAAACTAACGTATTCATCGAAGGTTCTCAAGTAACTTTCATCCCCATATATGTTCCAAAGTTCTTTATAGTCTCCAACTAAACGCTCAATGAAGCCCGCAACTCCTCGAATTTCCATTATTGGTTTTTTAACGTAGAAAAAGAGTTTTTGGGTTCTAAGGGGACCCACACGGTTTCTCCGCACAAACACGCGAATTCCATTGCTTTTTCGCTCGCACAATCTGTTCCACCATTTCTCGTCGGATATTAGGATATAAGCATAACATTCATTTGGCAACAATGTTCCTCCAGAAGCTAATTCATAGTTTGTTATTGAGATTTAGTAGAAATAATTTTTGGTGTATGCTTATCAGCTTGATGATTACAATGTTTCACTATTAACAACAAAACAGCGTAGAGTGTGATAACAAATTTTAAGCCATTTTTAAAAAGCTTGGGTTCTCTGAAAGAGAAAAACCGCAAAGGCATCATGTTAGAGTGATTAAAGTTTTTCTGTTCAAACCGTTCTGTTATACAAAAGCTGGGCGGGATTCAATGAAAACGGATGAACTTAAGACCATGGTCAATACTGTGAAGGAAATGAACGAAAGCTATGTGGATCTGCTACAGTCCGTGAAAGGAATGATCAAAGAAGCGAAATCGACGAGGCAACTGTGGCGTGACGGAAATGAGCCAAGGCTGATAAAAATTGGTTTGACGTTTATAGTGTTTCCTGAACCTACTCCCATAAGTGAGACAATAGGCACGTGTCTGCTGGCTGCTGGAGTAGTTCAAAAGGGAATTCGAAGCCGCGCCATCTACGTGGAAGACGTGTACAAAACGTTCCAAGACGTGTTTAAAGACTTGCGGACGACGAAATATAACCTTCGAATCTGAAGCATTAACCAAATTTTATATTTACCACATATTATCTACATAACATGTCCTAGGTGAAAGAGGCATGAAACTTGTTACTGTGTTGTTACCGGAAGCTTATCTTGAAGGTTTAGATGAACTTGTGAGGGCGAATATGTATCCGAGTAGAAGCGCAGTCATTAGGTCTGCAGTTAGGGATTTGTTGAAAAAGGAGCTTTGGGAAAGAAGAAAATAGCACCCTTCATCTTTAGTTACGCTGGTTTTCATTTACACTCATTGGCCAGATCTCTAATGTTCCTCGCAGTTTCAGCTGGATTTTCTGACAGCGTTATTGCTCTTCCCACGATCAGGTAGCTTGCTCCAGCTTTCAAAGCTGATTGAATTTTTCCGCCTTGAGCGCCTATTCCAGGTGAATAGATCGGAATTTTTTCGCCGAGTATTTCGTGAACTTCACTTATTTTTTCTGGGTATGTTGCCCCAACAACAACGCCGTCAGCATTCCATTTTAGGGCTTTTTTAGCAAATGAAACGTATTGAAGCGTTTTCTCACCAGTTTCAGCATTACAGATTGTTTGTCCGTAGCCTTCCCATGCTGCCTTGTGACTCATGTAAACGAGAAGAATTACACCACGTTGTAATCTAGTCGCAACATCAAAAACGGGTTTTAAACCTTCTTCCCACCCCACAAAAGGATTAGCTATTAGAGTATCGAAGCCAGCAGCGTAATAGTACTCTGCAATTGTTTGGTTTGTTGAGCCTATGTCATTTACTTTGCAATCCATTATTGCCATTAACCCGATGTCATGGATTTTTTCAATAAGTTTTTGAACGCCGTTAAATAAGCCGAGGGGAAGAATTAGATGACGGTTGAACTTTACAGCGCAGATGTATGGATGTACTGCTTCTAAAGTGTGTTCTGCTTTGGAGAAGAGTTTGCTATGGTTTGCTGGTTTTTCAAACGGAAAGTCGAGGGCTAAGATGATGTTTGATTTTTTGTTCTTCGCTGTTTGTTCCATCTTGACGTGAAAGGACATGCTTTAGCACCGTCTTCTATTTGGGCATTGGGCTAAAAACTTTTGTTGTTTCGGTTTTTCCATCTGAAACTTGCTCAATGTACGCTATTGTTGTTTCTAGAGTATCTTCTAGCTGCGCTTCTGTTATTCTTGGAGCTCCGTAGCCAACTATTAGCAGGTTTCTTGTCTGTTCGGTGATTTTTGTATGATCTGAGTCTCTGTAGGGATATATACACAAGATCTGGTTTTCATCAGCCAAGACGAGCATTTTGTCTGTTAAGGTCATGGGTTTATTCATGCCGATTCCTGTGAAGGTTTCACCGTTTTTTGCGAAGTGTATCTGGAATGGTGGGTTTAGGCGGTCTTTGTCGAATCCGCTTATGGGTATTATGGTTTTCATTGAAGCTAGATTGTAGGCGTCAACAACCGTGGATACGCGTGGAAGCTCTTTTCCGTGTAAAACTCTTCTGAGCAAGGCTTCGCCTGAGGGCCTCGTTTTTGTAGGGTCTATGTCAAGGTTCCAGTAGAAGTCTCTGTAGGCTCTAACTGTTGGGTTATCCTTCAACGTTTCGAGGTTATATTTGGCTCTAACCTCTCCATATACAGATTTTTTAAGCTCTTGAATTTGCTCATTTTCTTTTTCTACGTGGACATTGTTGACTATGCCTATGTAGATGGCTAATTCCGCAAATTTTTCGGAGACTTGTGAGCTCCAAAGAACCGGGATTTTCATGTTTTGCACACCTTGGATAGACATAAGACGTTAGATGTTTTAGCATTCTCGGTGCAAAATGTTTTCCTTTCAAATAGGCGATTAATGGGTTAGTTATTAGAAAGGCTGTTGAAAATGATTAAGGTTGGGTGTGAGGCAGCGAGAGAGTGTTGACTCTTTGATGATGTGTTGGATGGCTATAGCCCCCTTATATACTTTCAACATTCTAGCGCTCAGGAGATAGTGTTAAATGGGTCTTTTTTTGCAGGAGCTCTTGTTTTAGTGTGTGGAAATCGGTGATGAGCTGTTCTTTGTATTTTGGGTGGTATAGTGCTGCGGCTGGATGAAAAGTTGGAAAGATTGTTACTTGCATGTCTAGAATAGAGGCTTTGTAGAATTTTCCGTGAGCGCGAGTTATTCCGTTGAAGGGTAAGGCAGTTTTGGAGAAAATGTAGGCTGTTGAATAGTTCCCAAGAGTAACGATAATTTTTGGTTGGATAACTCGGATTTGGCTGTTTAGGTATGGCGTGCACGTTTCAATTTCATCTGGTAAGGGTTCACGGTTCTTTGGAGGTCTACACTTCAGAATGTTGCCGATGAAAACGTTTTCTCTTGAAAGACCTGCTTCAGATAACAATGTATCGAGAAATTTTCCAGCAGCCCCAACGAAAGGTTTTCCGTTAACATCTTCCCAGTAGCCAGGTGCCTCTCCGATAAACATGATTTGGCTGTTTGGACTGCCTTCGCCTGGAACAGGGTTTTTGCGGGTTCTCCAAAGCCCACATTTACGACAAACAATAACTTCTGTAACAATAGCATCTAAAAGCTCTCTCTTAGACAAGAAACGCATCCCCTTACTCATTCCTAAGTCTTTTCCTCACTTCCCCCTTTTAACTCCAAAACCTCTTTTAATCTGTTCACATCAAGACCATACGACAAAACTGCCCGCGAAAAATCATTCAGCACACGTTTGAGCCTTTCAACAACGGGAGTCACAATATCCTCCTCTACAGTGTATTCATAAACAGACATTAGATACGTAACAAACTCTTGAAAATCTATATTCACGTAAAAGTCGCTTTTCACCCTCGGTTTAAAACCCGTCAACCACTTTTCCAAACCAATCCTATCAAGATAAGTCGTAAACCCAACATTATACTTGCCCTTCAATAACGCTTCTTTCAAATCACTCAATGTCGGACTAATAGACGTAACATTCAACGCAACATACTCCACCATAACGCATATGTCACACATACCATTATCCAACCTTCCCTCACAATTCCTACGTAACTCCTCTCTCCTACCCGTCTTTTTGGCTTCAATGACTATCCTAACACCATTGACATCAAGCAAAACATCAGGATAACCCTTCTTCAAAATAACCTCGCCAAGAGCCTTAAGCTCTCTCTCAGCTAAAAGCTCAGCTAACAAAACATTCGAAGCCTCTTCCCTTACGTTCATCCACCCTTGCATGGAAAACCGCTCTCCACTATAACATTACGTAAAGCCTATTTCAGCATTTTGATAGTTTTCGGGCTTCAGGCTCCCTTTACGCTTTTAACAAGTCTACACTGGTTCTTATATTGAAAAATACAGGGAATTCTACTTCTCAAAGCTTACACGGAAAATCTGCTGTAAAAACCGATAGGGGTATCCAATTTAGCAGAGAAAATCTGCCAAAACATGTATTCACGTTCAAAACCTACGAGAAAACCAGAGTTGAACCTATATATAGGGGGGTATAGGCTCATCAGAGAGACAGCCAGTTCAGAACAAACGCTTCAAAGCCTCAACACCCTTCATGCCAACCTCAACACCTAACATTTTCGCCCTAGAAGTTACCGCTTTAACATCCGCATCAAGCACATCTTCAAAACTTTTCACTCCACTAACCACTGCAGCAACAACACCCAATTTTTCAGCAACATCAACATTCAAAAAACCACACATAACAAACCCTCGTTCAGCAACTACCAAAAGCAAAGGCGGTGAATCAGGCAACTCAACCCTCAACCCCAAACCAACCTTGTCATAAACCTTTACAGACATAATACTGATCATACAGACACCTTCCAATAACAAAGCATCTTTTCGTATCCACCTTAAATAACAATCGCCACTGAGCAGAAAAGCCCTTTAACACAAACGAAAGCTCACTAATCCTAATAATAAAAGAAAAAAGAGGAGACAAGTTAACTAGGGTTGAAGGTCTTTTACCACTCTTCTTCTTCCTCTTCCGTATCCTCTTCCCAGTCTTCTTCCTCTTCTTCAAACCGCATAGCTTTTGCCTCCGATGAGAAATCGCTAGCACCTCACCCAAAAATAAACTTTACGGTAAGCGCACCACAGAAAAGTTAAAAGAATATTTAGACGACATCTGCACCTAGAAAGCAATAACCGTTAAATCGCAAACATAGAAATGGAGAAGCCTACAACATGCTAACCAAACTGAAGAAAAGAGTTCAAGCAATGCTTGCAACAGAGGCAAAAGCAGCTCACAAAATAGGTTTAACACCAAACAAGCTAAGCGCCACTGGCATAGTTCTGGCTTTTCTTTCAGCCATAGCATACACGCTATGGCAAACCCACACGTTTTATCTTCTACTTGCCGCCGTGTTGCTCTTGCTCTCAGGATTCTGCGACGCCCTAGACGGAATATTAGCTAGGCTCTATCATGAAACAACCCCTTTCGGCGGATTCCTAGACTCACTACTAGACAGATACGCAGACGCAACAGTATACGCAGGCATAATCATTAGCGAATTATGCAACCCACTATGGGGTTTAACAGCCCTAATAGGCTCGTTACTCGTAAGTTACACACGCGCAAGAGCAGAAGCAACTGGAATAAGAATGGAATCAATCGGACTAGCAGAAAGAGCGGAACGCATAATCATACTAGCCACAGCAACCGTAACAGCAGCTTTCTGGCAACCAAAAACAGCAATGAACGCTGGCATAATCCTGCTTGCAGCACTTTCAAACCTGACAGTTCTGCAAAGAAGCCTACACGTTTACAAAAAACTAAAAAGCTAAAATCTACTTTCTTCTCCGTCGCTTTCTCGGACGCGTATGCCGCTCGTTTTTAGCCCTAACCTTCACAACCTTCCTGTGCACAGCACATGAAACACAATAATACTTAGTCGTCACCGGAGCAGCAATATACGCACCCTTCTGACGAAGCTCCTTCATCAAACCATAATCAACCATAGAAACCCGTTTAGTAACCTTCTTAGCCTTATCCCTAGGCACCATAGCACCGCAGCTAGCACACTGAACAAAACCACCACTTCCCTTACCACCCTTCGACCTTCCATGACTTTTCCTTTTATAAGGCATTACTTTTCACGTCTCCATTGCACGTAAAAGTGTTGTCTACCTTATATATCTGTCCTCAACCCAAGAATCGAAGCAATATTAGCCTTCACATCAATTCTAGGAATTATCTTCCCCGTAGACGACGTAAAAAGTGTCGTCACCCCCGGCCCATGACCAGACGACACACAGTTCGTGTGCACAACGATGCCTACTGACATGGCGCCTTGCTTGTAGATTCTCCCGTAAGAGTGATCTGCGTCTTTTATGGCTACAACGTCACCAAGCCTCAAATCATCAAGACCAAACTCCTTCCTAACGTTCTCATCAAAAAGTTGGATGTCATAATCCCCAGAATACGTTTGGTCAGCTCCTAAACCTGAACCCATTATCGCCGCAGGAATCACATGCGTAACCGAAACCTCCAGTTTTTCGCCACTCGGCTTCGGATCTAGAGCATCCAAGAAACGCGGATCCATATTCATAACCTTTATGCCCGGAAAATCCAGAAGTTTCAAACCTACACCAAAAGCCTTCACGAGAACTTTGTCGCCAAGCATGAGTTTCTCAAGAGTTTCAAGCTGAAAGTCCACCAGCACATGTTCTATTCCACCGTGTTTGCCTGTCACAACCCCCTTCGCGCCTTTCGCACCTTCTGTAACGACTACTGCTTCATTTCCAACGCAGGAAAGCACATTAAAAGCCGTGTTCGCACCACGTCCAAAACGTGAGTCGTTCTCCTTATTTTCTACGCTTACCCCCGGCTCAACATGGTCCGCTTCCCATCCACAAGCAAGGTCGCCCACCCTAACATTATATGTGATACCTCCAACACCAGGCAAAACAACAGGATCGCCTTGAGCCGAAATTCTATAAATTCCTCGCCCATAAACTGGACTAGCTACTTCACCGACAACCGAAATTTTCACCAACTTATCAACGTTTGTTCTTAACATGACAATTCCTCACACTAGACTTGGTGCATTAGTTGACAGATGTTAATAAAATTTCACCCCAGCCCGAAACTATTGTATCTGCGTGAAACACAACAAGTTTTAAATGTGGGATACTTGTTTTGAGTTGATTGAAGCAAAAATAAATAAAGCATACATCATCCACGGAGCTGAAAACAATGTCAGACATTGGATTAAGATCTAGAATATTGGTTAAAGATGTTATGAGCAGCCCAGTAATAACCATAAATGAAGGCGCACGAGTGAATCAAGTTGCAGAACTCATGGACAAGCATGGTTTTGGCTGCATAATAGTAACAAGTAAAGAAGGAAAACCCCTCGGAATCATCACAGAAAGAGACTTGGTTAGAAGAATCTTAGCCAAAAACATCAAACCGGATTCCTTTAAAGCAAAAGAAGTCATGACGTCACCTCTTATCATGATAGACCCCGGAGAAAAAATAAGCGAAGCAGCCAGAAGAATGAGCAGACTGAACATTAGAAGATTAGGAGTCATATATAAGGGGCAACTCGTTGGAGTACTCTCAAGTAAGGATGTCCTTTCAGTGATGCCTGAGCTTATAGAAATCAGCCAAGAGCAAGGTCTTCTAGAAGGCGAAAACAGAGCTGAAGAAGCACAGAAAGAATCGCCACCTCTTACCGGATATTGCGATCGTTGTGGAAGCTGGTCAGACAACCTAGAAGAGAATAATGGGGATTTCCTCTGTGAAGATTGTGCAGCTGAAATGCCGAGAGAGGAATAAGGCGGTTGTTCGCGTGTTAAAGAGACCATGGAAGAAAGGTATCCGTTTATTTAAGACCATGAACTCGCAACAAAAACCCGTGTAATGGTACGAGATTTCGCCTTAACATTCTCCAAATACCAGATCAAAAAAAGGATGATAAAGGAAAGTTGATTGGTATAATTGACCGTGAAGATGTTGCCAAATTACTTATCAAATGAGAAGGAAGAAAATGAGCAGAGAAAGCTTCAGAAGATCCTTAAGGGGCAGAGATCCATCCTCTTTGAAGAGGCATCCCTCGAAAAAACGGGAAGGCGAGATATTACACTTTGCGAAAAGCCCCGTTGTCACAATGGCTCCCACAACACCCATCTACGATGGTATCCAAGTAATGACTAAAGAAGGATTCCGACGAATACCAATAGCAAATCCAGGAACCGGAACACTTGAAGGAATAGTGACAGCTACAGACATAATTGATTACTTAGGCGGTGGGAAAAAATTCCAAATAATTCAGAAAAAATTTGCAGGGAACATTTTCAAAGCCATAAATGAGCCGATAAAACTGATAATGACCAAGAAAGTCGTTTCAGTTCAGACGTCTGCGAAGATAAGTAAAGCAATAGAATTAATGATACAGCAGAATCTCGGTGGCTTACCTGTAGTTGATGATAAAAATCGTGTAAAGGCAATAATTACAGAAAGAGACATTGCCAACATGTTTGCCGACAGAATAAGCGGCGTAACAGTTGCGAGGTTGATGTCAGAAAAAGTAGTCACGGCTATACCAAAAACAACAATTTTTGAAGCTGCAAGAACAATGACGACGCAGGGATTCAGAAGACTGCCAATAATCTCTGAAGACAAAGTAGTCGGCATTATAACAACCATGGATATCATACGGTTTTTCGGATCTGGAAAAGTCTTTCAGTACTTGAAATCTGGAACCATAATACAAGTTTTGAACACGCCAGCACTTGAAATAGCAACAAAAGATGTTGCAACCATAGAACCAGACGCGGATGTAGGTCAAGCAGCAAAAATAATGCAAGAGAAAAACATAGGGGCCTTGCCAGTGGTCAGAAATGGAAAACTTGTGGGGATAATAACGGAAAGAGATTTCTTTAAAATAATAGAATAAACTTGACTAGATAGTGAAGCGCGCGTTCTATGAAAATGATGGTTAGCAGCTGATAAGAAAAAATTGAAATCCGACTAATGGAGCGGATGGGTTCATGGGTAGAAAAGAGCGATGTCCTCAGTGTGGAAGTAAGAAGATTACGATAATTGGGAATCTGAAAAAATGTAACGTTTGTAAATATGAATGGACGGGAAAACCTAGAAAGAAAACTTCCAAAAAAGAGAAAGTCCGATTTTAGGTGGGAATATCAAGAAATACAAGCAGGAGATTGCGGGAGTTTTAGTGTAGTCTGTTAGAAACCTACAAGCTAAAAACTTCTTACAGCTAGAAGCTTTTGACGTCGTCTGTAAATCTAAACTTTGATATAATGATATATTATAGGATAAACTTTAACATCATATCCCACTTTATGCTAACAGAGAGAGCCGATCAACTTGATTGTTGACCTAATCCTAAACAACGCAAAAGCCTACATACACAACGAAATAGTGGACTGCAGCCTCGCAATAAACCAAGGAAAAATTTTCAAAATAGCCAAAGAAGCAAACATGCCCAAAGCAGAAACAAAAATCGATTTAAAAAATCTCCTAGTTCTACCAGGTTTGATAGACGTTCACGTGCATCTTCGAGATGAAGGAAAATCATACAAGGAGGATTTTTACAGCGGAACGGCGGCAGCAGCTGTTGGTGGAATTACGACGGTTTTGGATATGCCTAACAACAGACCAGTAACGATGAGTGTTGAAGCCTTAAGAAGACGAATGAAAATTGCTGAAAGAAAAAATTTGGTTAACGTTGGCTTTTACTCCGAATTTCCAAAAAACATGAAGGAAACAGAAGAAATCATTAGGGAAGGCGCCGTGGCTTTTAAGCTTTTTATGGCTGAGCAGATTGGCGGATTAAACATAGATGATGATCACGCTTTGTTGGAAGCGTTCAAAATTGTACGTAGATTAGATGTTCCAGTTGCCGTTCATGCAGAAGACAGAACAACATTAAAAAAAGTTGAAGATGAACTTAAGCGAGACAACCGCAATGATGTTGAAGCGTTTCTCAGGGCGCATTCAGAAAATGTTGAAGTTACAGCTGTGAAACGTTTGTTGAAGGTTGCCGAACAAACTAATGTGCACGTGCATTTTTGTCATATCAGCACGGAAAACGGGTTAAAAGCAATAATTGATGGAAAAAAATCTGGAATCAAAATAACTTGTGAAACAACACCCCATCACCTATTTCTTTCAGTTAACGATCTAAGGCGAATCGGAACGTTAGCATTAACCACACCGCCAATTCGAGAAAAACATCACATTACGGGACTTAGGAATGGAATCAAAAACAGTTGGATTGACATTTTGGCTTCAGATCATGCACCACACACGCTGAGTGAGAAAAAAGCAGAGTCGGTTTGGGATGTTAAAGTTGGCGTGCCAGGCTTGGAAACAACGCTTCCGCTGTTGCTTACAAAAGTGAAGCATGGACGGTTATCAATAACTGACGTAGTCAGACTGATGTCAAAAAAGCCAGCTGAAGTTTTCGGACTGAAAGGTAGAGACTGTTTGAAAGAAGGAAACACCGCGGATCTAACTGTTGTGGATTTGGATAGAAAATATAAAATTGACGCAATGAAATTTCATTCAAAAGCGAAATATTCCCCATTTGATGGATTAAGTCTGGAGGGAAAACCCGTTAAAACCTTTGTCGGCGGGCGATTAGTCATGGATGAAGGAAAAATCGTCGCTGAAGCGGGAAGTGGCGAAATAATTCGAAGAGAGTGAAGCCTTGAAGTTCATTGCTGACGGCATGCTTGGAAAACTGACACGTTGGCTTCGAATGTTAGGACACAATGTGAAATATTCAAACAAACTCGATGATACCCAACTAATCACAATAGCCAAAAAGGAAACAAGAACACTTCTCACAAGAGATTTACAGCTCTACCAACAAGCCACAGCGAAAGGCGTTGACGCATTCTATCTGGAAGGAAAAACAGAAACAGAAAAACTAGCAGAACTCGCAAAAAGATTCAAAATCAAATTGGAAATGGATATGACAACGTCAAGGTGCCCAAAATGCAACGCCCAAGTAAAAACAATACCGAAAGAAAAAGTAGCAAACAGAGTTGAGAAAAGCACATTTGCCTACTGTAACGAGTTTTGGGAATGCCCAAAGTGCGGACAAATATACTGGCAAGGATCCCACTGGACGAGAATCAGAGAAACACTTGAAAAAGCAAAAGAAATCTCAAAGAAAGATCCAAAAAAATTAATTGCCTTTAACTATCACAATTTTTGCTAAGAAAAAAGAGAGAAAATATCACTGTTCCACTTGAAGCCATTTGATAGGAATATCTTCGGAAGTTCCGTCAGGCAACGTGCGTCTAATTGTTATCGGTAGAATGCATATCTCAAGTTCTTTCAGGGCTATGTCAATCGGACTTGAAAAGCCTTCAGAGACCTCAACGAGTATAGGAGCCCCCATAGATATTTGAAGCGACCTAGCCCCTACTATCCGAGCTTTCTCAAAACGAGTAAGCTTACGGGGGCCTATCAAAATTTTCTTCTCTGTTTTGGACGTGCTTTAATACACTCCGGCACCTGGCCCCATGCCGCCCATTCCTGGGGGTCCGCCAGGGGGAGTTGGCGGAGTTTTCATCTTGCCAGCGGCAATTACATCGTCGATTTTAAGTATCATTGATGCTGCTTCAGTTGCCGACTTGATTATCTGCTTCTTAACAGCCAGCGGTTCGAAGACTCCTGCCTGAGTCATGTCTTGAACCTTTCCGGAGTGAACCTCTATTCCAGTCCAAGTTTCACCTTTTTCATGTTTCGCCCTCAACTCTGACAGTATGTCGATTGGATCTAAACCAGCGTTTTCAGTTAATGTTACCGGAACTGCCTCAAGTGCTTCTGCAAAGCATTCGACTGCAAGTTGTTCTCTTCCCGGAAGCGTTCCCGCATATTTTTTGAGTCCCCGAGAAACTTCAAGCTCTGGTGCTCCTCCTCCTGCTAGGACTTTTGGTTCTTCAACTATGTCTCGGACTACGCATAAGGCGTCATGTAGTGATCGTTCGGCTTCGTCTACTATGCGTTCTGTTCCGCCTCTTATCAAGATTGTAACTGCACGGGGATTCTTGCAACCTTCTACAAAGGTCATTTTGTCATCGCCTATTTTGCGTTCTTCGACGAGACTTGCGTAGCCTATATCTGCTAGGTTTATGTCATCCAAGTTTGTTATTATCTTTCCACCAGTGGCTTTTGAAAGCTTCTCCATATCCGATTTTTTAATTCTACGCACCACAAGTATTCCCTTTCTACTCAAGAAGTGTTGAACCATGTCGTCTATACCTTTCTGGCACAAGACAACTTTTGCACCTGTCGCAGTTATCTTGTCAACCATCTCCCGCAGCATTGTTTCTTCCTGTTTTAGGAATGCATCCATTTGATCTGGACTTTCAATGTTAATTTTCGCGTCAAATTCCGTCTTCTCAATTTCAAGCGCACTGTCCAGTAAGGCTATCTTCGAATTCTCCACACGTTTAGGCATTCCTGAATGAACGACTTCCTTGTCTAAAACTATGCCATTAATCAGTTTTGTTTCTCTTACTGATTCTCCTGGTTTCTTTTCAACTTTGATGTCATCTACGTCTGCCTTGTACTTACCAGCTTCTTTTTCAGCAACTTGAAGAATTGCTTTAACAGCTAAATCAGCTAAATACCCTCTATGTTCAGCCACCAGCTTGCTTGCCATAGATGTCATCGCGGCTTTTTTCAAGTAATCTTGAAAACTCAAATCCACGGGTATTGCTATTTTCTCCAGGATTTTCAGGGTTCTTTCAGATGCTTTTTTGTATCCATCAATTATTATGGTTGGATGAACATTTTTGGTGATTAATCCTTCAGCTTTGTCTAATAATGCGCCAGATATTATGACGGCTGTTGTTGTTCCGTCGCCTGCTTCGTTGTCTTGTGTTTTTGCAACTTCAACCATCATTTTAGCTGCTGGATGCTGAATGTCCATTTCATCCAAGATTGTGCGTCCATCGCTTGTTATTGTTACGTCACCAAAGCTGTCAACAAGCATTTTGTCCATGCCTTTCGGACCTAAAGCACTTTTCACGGTTTCAGCTACAACTTTTGCAGCCATTATGTTTGAGTGTTGAGCTTCCTTTCCCCTAGAGCGGCTCGAACCTTCTCTTAATACTAAGACTGGAACGGCTCCAGCCTGTGTAGACAAACTTAACAAACCTCCTTTAACGCGTCAACAAGAAAAACAGCATTACAATATAAGTTTTTCTAATCGATTTTCTCTTTCTATGTTTCGTTTTTCGGATCGACATCATAAAGACAGATATAAACTGTTGTAAAAATTGTTAGTCTCCTAGTAAAAAGATAGGTGCGTGAATTGTGGAGTTTATTGTAAAAGGAGTTGGATGTCAAGAGGACAAGGGTGGAAGAATATGCTGAGAGTGTTTGTTACTTCCACGTTTAGAGATTTGAAGAGAGAAAGAAGAACGCTTCCTGATAAAGTGGAATCGGCCCTTACCAGTGTGGGTATGGAAAATTTTATTCCGGATGGCAAGACTTCTCAGGAAATGTCATCAATTCGGTTCAAGTGTTGTTTTCAAGCCTGTTCCTGTTAGGATTATCACGGTCTTATCGTCTTTTGATGTTTCTTGATTCTTGAGCTGCTTCTTGTAAGCTGCGTAAGCAACAGCTGAGCTTGGCTCAACGAACAAGCCTTTTCTAGCCAGTTCTATGAAAGCATGGAATATTTCGTCTTCTTCAATTATGACAGCATCACCGTTTGCTTCCCTCAAGCGTTTAAGCATAAGATTTAGCAAAGGAGGGTTTACACTCACTAAAGCGTCAGCAATGGAATTTATTCTTTCAGACGGAGTGTACCTTAAGTTTTTGAAGCGATGGTAAAGTGGTGAAACTTGCTTTGTTTGACATGCCACTATTTTCGGCATAGTCTCTATCACGTTGGACTCAACTAAATGCTTAAAACCGCTTGTCACGCCTAGAAAAAGAGTCCCAGCTGAAACTGGCAAATAAACGCGCTCTGGAACGTGCCAACCAAGCTGCTCAGCTATCTCGTAGGCAAGGCTTCTTATTCCATCCCTGAACAAGGGATGAAGAACATGCCCCACATAGAATTTTCCACTTTCAGGTTTTTGCGCTTTCTCTGTAACTTTATTTCGACTGCCAGAAACCTTAACAACTTCAGCACCGTAAAACCGAATTTGGTTAATTTTTGGTCCGGAAACACTTTCAGGAACATAAATTTTAGCCTTTAACCCCGCCTTGGCGGCGTAAGCAGCCATAGATGCTCCGGCATTACCAGAAGAATCCTCAGCTATATAACCTCTCTCTTCAATCAACCTATGCAAAGCCGAGATTAACACTGTTGAACCTCTGTCCTTAAAAGAACCTGTGGGATTCAAATTTTCAAGTTTAAAATACGCATTACTTGAAAACTTAACTAGGGGAGTCCAACCTTCACCTAAAGTTATGATTTCTGCTTCCTTTACATACGGAAAGATTTCTGCATAACGCCAAACGGCATAGTCTCCCCTTCGAATTTTCCCAAGTTCGAAATCAAAGTGAAGTTGAACATCCAGCGGTTGACCACAGGAAGAACATTTGTAATCAAGTGTGCTGGGAGAAGATTGACCACATACTGAACATTTAATCTCATGTTTCATGAAGACATCACTGACAACAGACTTTTAGATTTAGGATAAACATTTTCTCCTTGTTTATATCCTTTATATCGTGTCTCATTATTACTTAGCGCGCGCGCTTTTCAAAGCCCATTTCTTCAGTAAACGCCAAAGAATAGGCAAGGCACAAAAGGATACACTAACAAAAATACGGCTAAGGTTTTGGCAAACGAAGGCGTTAGTACCATAGTCCAAAAGGCGAAATGTACCACAGCCAGAAAATAATCAGTGAGATACCAATTAAAGTCGCTATGAATGTTAGGAGTCTATTGGCAATGTAAGTTCTAAACGTCATCCCTCTGCTCGTCGATGCGATGCGCGCGCGCTAGTTTTCCGTTCTTTCTTCTTTAAAGAATTAAAAAAAGGGTAAAGTGTTAGGTGCAGGTGTGTCCAGTTTGAAAATCAAAGCAGTCTTATTTGATTTGGGAAACACTTTGGTCAAATATGAAGTGCCCCATGAAGTGATATTTCAAAAGTGTTGAATTCGTTGGGAATTAGTAGATCGGTTGACGAGATAAGAGAGGCACTTGCGAAAACCGAACAAGATTTTGCAGATCTCAATTATCGGTCGTTGTTTGGCAAAATATCGTGCGAAGAATATTGGAAGAAGTGGGATTCTCTTGTTTTGAAACATCTTGATGTTGCCGAGAATGAAGAACTCGCAGGAGACATTCAAGCAAGATGGTTTGATTACGTAGACATTTTTCTCTCGCACTTCGTTAAATCCTGCTGGATTAACGGCTGCCACCAAGGGCTTAGAGAGCTTAACGACTTGAAAACTACCGGAATCGTCAAAGCAATCGGCCTATCCACCTACAGCGTCGCCGTTGTGAGAGAAGCCTCCCGATTTAAGGAATTGGATGCGATCATGACGACGTGTTCTAAAGCAGATCAAGCAAAGATCAGCAAATTTCAGAAGCACATTCCATTGGAAGACGGTTCCATTCAAGAAATGTTCGATGCGATTGAGTTACCTCATGACAGCGGGAAAGGAATTATTGCCATGAAAGTTCTTGGAACTGGCGCTCCACCGATGGTTAGAAACTACCAGTCATCCATAAAAGCAATCGCTCAGCTAGACTTTGTAGATGCTATGGTTATAGGATTGCGAAGCCTTGATGAAGTCAAGAAAATGTAAAGGCAATTGCTTCTAGTTAGCTATTTCCTTCTTATCCTTTCTCAGTCTGTTTAAAACGCACTCCACGGGAAAAAGCAATAGTTTTTTGCTATCCACGAAGATTTGACGCTTAGAGGTGTAACCTCTGCTTTCGCGTTTCAAAATTTTAAGCTTCACAGGCACATTGTTATAGCCACCACCGTAACCGCCTAGAGTGAAGTCTGAACAGACGACTCTGTGACACGGAACAACCAGCGGAAACGGATTCGAAGCCATAACACGGCCAACAGCCCTAGGACTTCCACCGGCAGCTCGGGCAACAGAACCATAGGAAGCCACATAACCCGTTGGAATCAAAGAAACCGTTTCAATCACGCTTCTAGTATAGTCCGAAAGATGCTCTGTAACCAAGGAAAAATTATCGGAGTCACCTTTCCCGTCATAAATATTTTTCATTAAGGCAGTCACACGCTTAGCGAAAACTGACGTTTTTTCTGAATGTTGAAATGGAACATTAAAAGGAAGGCTCTTCAACAAACTCTCTAAAACTCTCTTTTCGTCTGAAGCAAACGTTACGGCAAAAACCTTCTTTCCATAACAAGCAATCCCAAACCAAACACCTTCAACATTCTCGATGTAAAGACCTATCATTCTACATCCACCCTTCAAAACTGTTATAGAAACAGCCCACTATTTAGCTATACGGCAAAACCAAAGCTCACCAACAACAAAACAACATAAACTTAATAGGTTGTCTTACATATACCAACCAGAAAAGGTGAAACTGCATGGAAAGACAAAGACAGCAATCTCAATATCCTTGGATTCCAGGCGCAACAACAGTCGGCGTAGTATGCCCAAAAGGCGTCATCCTAGCTTCTGAAAAACGCGTTTCATACGGTTATCTCATCGTCAGCAAAGGCGGAAAGAAAGTTTTCAAAATCACCGACCGCATAGGGGCCGCCTGCGCCGGACTTGTCTCAGACATGCAAATCCTCGTCAGAGAGGTAGAGGCCTACTCAAACCTATACAGCCTAGATGTCAGCAGACCGATCTCTGTAAGGTCAGCAGCAAAACTCATGTCAACCCTGCTCTTCAACCGAAGACTTGCGCCACTAATCACACAAACAATAGTGGGCGGACTAGACGAAGAAGGAGCAACACTCTACGCGCTGGACATCATGGGCTCACTAATACCTGACAAATATGCAGCTGTAGGCTCCGGAACAGAAATTGCCATGGGATTACTCGAAGAAGGATACAAAGAAAACTTAACCATAGAAGAAGCAAAAAACCTAGTTACCAGAGCCATAAAATCAGCCATAAGCAGAGACATCATGAGCGGAGACGGAATAGACTTCCTAATAATAACAAAAGACGGAACACGCGAAGAGTCGATGAAATTTTAAACCCAAAACTTTTTACAAAGCTTAGCCCTTCTCTGAAATGCCCATCACTAACTGTTAAAGTGGGAAGATAGCAAATTGTCATTCCAACTAAACCTAGAAGAAGGAAAATTCCTCGTCAGACTAGCACGCAAAGCTGTAAAAGAGCATCTACAAACCAGAAAACAAATCAAAGTTCCAGAACACACTTCTCAAAAATTTTCACAACCTTGCGGAGTATTCATTACAATAAACAGCACAAAATCCGGAGAAAAAAAATTAAGAGGGTGCATCGGCTACCCATATCCCACTACTCCACTGATCCAAGCAGTCATTGAATCCGCCATAAACTCCGCAACCCAAGACCCTCGCTTCTATCCAATTTCATTAGACGAACTTGAAACCGTAGTTTTTGAAGTAAGCGTACTCACCCCACCTCAAATAATAAAAGTGGAAAAACCAACCCAATACCCTTCTAAGATTAAGGTTGGAGAAAACGGATTAATCGTTGAAAAAAACGTTTTCAAAGGGTTGCTTCTTCCCCAAGTACCAATTGAATGGAAATGGGACAACGAACAATTCCTATGTCAATGCTGCATCAAAGCTGGTTTACCACCAGACTGCTGGCTGCTCAAAGGCACCAAAATCTACAAGTTCCAAGCCATAATTTTTGAGGAAGAAAAACCCAGAGGCCAAGTGAAGCGTAAAGCCCTCGGCGGGAAATAGTCCATGCGAGTTTATTTTTCCCCATGTGGTATAGGCCTCGGACATGTTGGAAGATGCATTCCAATCGCCAGAAGACTTGGAGAGAAAAACATTGAAGTAATGTTCTCCACCTACAAAGAAGGAATACCTTATGTTGAACGCGAGAAGCTTACGCTGGTTAAAGCTCCGCCAATCAGTTTTCAAGTCAAACCAGACGGAACAATAGATTTCAGACAAACAGCCGTCAATCCAGGTCCATTTTTTGCATCCTTCACCTTTATGAAGCAAGTTAACGCTGAAATAGAAGCCATTGAAAGCTTCAAACCAGACGTAGTTGTTTCAGACTCCCGCGTCTCACCCCTATTGGCAGCAATAATCTTGGGAATCCCCAGAATATGCATTTTAAATCAGTTTCAGGTGATAATTCCACGGAAAAAACATTTTTTGCGTTTAGCAAGATTCGCAGATTCCATGACGCTTGCAATAATCGGAAAGATGTGGACAAGCGGAAACGTGGTGTTAATACCGGATTTTCCTCAACCGTACACGATAAGCACTGGCAACCTAAACGTTCCGAAATCTTACAGAAAAAAAGTGAGGTTGATAGGGCCAATTTTATCAAAACATCCAAACGAACTGCCAACTCAGAAGGAACTGCGTAAAAAACTAAAATTGTCTCCGGACAAACCAGTTATCTTTGCACCTATAAGCGGTCCTATTAGGGAGAGAGCCTTCTTAACAGGAATGCTAAGGAGGATCTTGCTTGAGTTTCCAGACGATTTCGATGTTGTTTTGTCGCTTGGCTACCCAAATGCTGACACTAAACCCATATCGCACGGTAATTTGAGAATTTACAAATGGATTCCAAACCGTTTTGAATACTTGAAAGCTTGTGATTTGGTTATAAGTCGTGCTGGACATGGAACCCTAATGCAGTGCATGTGCTACGGAAAACCCATGATTCTAGTGCCAACACCCAGCCATACGGAACAACTCAACAACGCAAAACAAGCTAAAGAATTAGGTGTTGCAAAGATAATTGAACAGGAAGAATTAGACAAAGAAAAATTGTTAGAAAATGTCCAGCAAATCTTGGAAAGCGAAATTCCCGAAAGGCTCAAACAAGTTCAAAAAGAAGTTCTGGAATACAACGGCTTAGAAAACGCCGTAAGAGCAATAATTGAAACAGCAAAAAAGCCTTCAAATATTAAAATAAAAGCGAACATTTTAAGTTAGACAACCGTAAGGTGAAAATATGTTCTTACCACGAAAGATTCTGGAAGAAAAACTCCGAAACATTTTAGCCGAAGACATTGGACAAGGCGACATAACCACAGCATTAATTGTTCCCGCAGATAGCACTGCAAAAGCAGAGGTAATAGCAAAAGAAGCGGGAGTTATGGCTGGAATGGAAGAAGCCAAAATATTAGTGGAAAGACTAGGACTGAAAGCCAAAATTTTGGTTCCAGACGGAGAAAAAGTCAAAGCAAAAAGCGTTTTGATGAAAATCTCTGGACACACGCAAACAATACTTTCAGTTGAACGTACACTTTTAAACATAATCTCCCGCATGAGCGGCATAGCAACAACCACAAGAAAGCTAATAGAGAAAATTCGGAAAGCCAAACTTAAAACTAAAGTTGCCTGCACACGAAAAGTAGCGCCGGGGCTCCTCTATTTTGACAAAAAAGCTGTTCTGATAGGCGGCGGCGACACGCATAGACTTCATTTAGATGACATGATTTTGATAAAGGACAATCACATCGCAGTTGCTGGGAGCATTAAAAAAGCGATAGAAAAAGTTAGAAAAGATGCTTCATTCAGCAAAAAAATCGAAGTTGAAGTAACAAGGGTTAAGGACGTTTTGGCTGCTGCAAGAACCAGAGCAGACATAATCATGCTCGATAATTTTTCCCCAGAACAAATAGAAAAAGCTATCAAGCTACTGAAAAAAGAACGCCTTTTTGGGAAGATTTTGCTTGAGGCAAGCGGCAGAATCACCGGAGAAAACATTCTTGCATATGCATCAAAAGGAGTTGACATAATAAGCCTAGGCGAAATAACACACAGTGCAAAAGCGTTAGACATAAGCCTAGAAATCACATAAGCAAGACCGCTGTGACGAAAAGATGGGTAGTGAAACCGCTAAATTAGGGCAGCTTCTATGATTGCGGCCACGAGCAACATCACAGCGCAAATTGACATTAATATACATACATTTCTAATTTCTCTTTTGCCCTTCCGCTGTATTATTCGCCATGCCAACCAAAAGCTTTCAGTCATGGCTATCGAATAGGCTAGGAACTCCAACCATGTGAATGGGAAAAGAAATAACAAGAAGAATAGCAGCAGAGGACTCATTTGAACATTTTCGTATACGCTATAAGCTGATATCACAACACCCGTGCTATATAGCACATAACATTCGAAAGCGGAGCCAATTATTGGCACAAAACCCGCTAAACATATCATAAAATTATTCCCGAAAATAAATGATACCTGCTGCATCTCTGGCAGATTATCTATGGTTTGCTGAGTGTCATCAAGTTGTCCGCCTAAGATATTTACATCTTCCTCGCCGAGAGGGGTTAATATCCCCGCAACTGTCATGATTATAGATAGAACGAAAAATGCTGCAACTGTTAGAATTCTTTTGATTTTTGTGGGAGTGTTTCTCCAAAAGTTGTATGCCAATCATAGGACCTCTTTTAGTTCCGTGATCTTGGAGTTATTTTTAAGGCTCGGAAACCTCTTGCAACTGGATTTAGTATTTCCGCAATATTAACTTTTTTCAAGAGTTCTTTTTTGTCTTCTGCATAACCTCTGATGTCGTGCTCCGCCGCTATAAGCGAGTGAAGATATATTCTTTTTTCAGCTGGTCTGGGCTGGCATTTTAATGGCAAACCAAGCAGAACTGTTTGGTTTTCTTTCAGGGCTTTATCACACGCATATAGTATCGCATGCGCTCCTGCTGTTAACTCTGCAATCCTCACCGGAACGCTTTCTTTGCCAATGGCTAAAACTTCAACTCCATATCTTTGTCTAACTTCACCAGCAATCTTCCGAAGCCTAGGCAAAATTCGTAGAAGGTGACGTCTTCCTTTGCTTGAAACTCTTATGTTAGAGAACTGAATTGGAGACAGCTGCTCAAGCGGGAGAGCACCCAAAGACATGTCGAGATGAACAACATCCGCCTTTGCTTTTCCAAGAAGTTCTCTACAAAGCTCTGCTTCATGCACTATGACTTCATACCCCTTTTTTGCATCTGCAAAAATGGGTTCAGCTAAACAAGCGCTGAACTCTCTGTAAGGCGAGTTGACCAATACAGCTGCAGCTGCAACAATCAACTGGGGCTCAAACTTTTGGCCTAGTATGGCGGCGGATGAATCCGCTGCGATAACTTTCAAACGGTTCACCTTGTCTAATTAGGGAACAATATAATTTATCTTTACTGCTTCAGCACGCTGTTTGTATTAGATGCATTCCTAAAATGAATAATTCTGAGCTTTTAGCTCGGCTTGCCTTTGGTTTCACTATCCTCACAATCCCAAAATGTTGCTTCAATTCTTTAATAAAATCGTTGAGCATGTCTCCTTCGAAAACTTTTACAAAAAAGTTTCCGGAAGGCTTGAGCGTTTTTAATGCTATTTTTAGTGCTTGTTGGGCTAGGTCTATTTGGCGGGCATGGTCCACCTCCCACATTCCAGATATGTTTGGCGAGGCATCCGAAATTACAACGTCGGCTTTTCTCGGAAGGAACTCCAATATTTGCTCAAGCGTCTCTTCTCCTGTTATGTCACCTATTATCGTTCGAACATTATGCTGTGAGAAAGGTTCAATAGATTTTAGGTCAACGCCTAAAACAAAACCTTTGGTTCCCACAATTTTTCTTGCTGCTTGAACCCAACCGCCTGGTGCCGCACCCAAATCAACGACGACGTTACCGTTTTCTATAAAATGATACTTTTTCACGGCTTGAAACAGTTTGTAAGTTGCTCTGGAACGATATTTCTCTTCTTTCGCCTTTTTGTAGTAATGATCTTTTTTCCGTTCTCGTACCCATGCTTTGGGCAAAATTAGCTGTCACCTAATTCGCTGGATTCGTTTTCGGTTAGAAATAAAAGCCATTCTGTGAGTTTTTCGCAGTTTTGCGGTGAAATATTGCTTGCCGAGCCGCATCTTGAGCTTTCTGGGCACATTAGACATGGACAGTCTGATATGGAATCTATTGATGCTGGGAGCCTTTTTGGATAAAGCCTATAGGTCCATCTTCCGTTGCAGAGTTCCTTTTCTCTGCGGATCAGTCCCTTGCCCTCCAGCTTTAGAGCTATTCTTGAGCCTTCTCTACTGCTCCCCCCCAGTTTTCGCCATAGCTCCGACTGCAGCACACCTTGGCAACCGTTGTTTATTATGAATTGCAAGGCTTTTTGTTCCAATTCAGTGCGTTTCGACATTTCCATCAGCTCCAAGCTTTCTACGTTAATATATATGTGATTATGAATAAAAATGTGTATGTTGAAGGGCAGCAAAAATGAAGGGAAAAAAGACCAACGAATTCTACTGTCTAGGAATCGAATCAACAGCGGATGACTTTGGCGTCGGAATATCAACATTTAACGGAAAAATATTGGCAAACATTATAAGCGCCTACATTCCGCCAGAAGGAGGAATACATCCACGAGAGGCAGCGAGACACCACGCAAAAGTGGCAAATAAAGTCCTAGAAGAAGCCTTTAAAAAAACAGGAATAAAACCAAGGAATTTGTCTATCATAGCATTCTCTCAAGGTCCAGGTCTCGGTCCATGCCTCCGCACAGGCGCAACTGTGGCGAGAGCCCTAGCTTCTTATCTGGACATCCCCCTCGTGGGAGTTAACCACTGTGCTGCGCACATAGAAATAGGAAAACTTAAAACAGGGGCTGAGGACCCGGTTACGCTCTATGTTTCTGGGGGAAACACCATAGTTTCAGCGTTTGATTCTGGTCGCTACAGGGTTTTCGGCGAGACTTTAGATGTTGCCCTTGGAAACTGTTTAGATGTTTTTGCGAGAGAGGCTGGACTGCGTCAAAGGGTTGGTGAGCCTTTTGGGGCTGTTGTTGAGAAAATTGCTGCAAATGGAAAAAAGTTGATTCATCTGCCTTACACGGTTAAGGGTATGGACATGTCCTTCAGCGGATTATTGACTGCCGCTATTAATCTACTCAAAAAGGGAGAGTACAAGCTTGAGGACTTATGCTACAGTCTTCAAGAAACAGTGTTCTCCATGGTTACTGAGGTTACTGAACGGGCTTTGGCACACACAGAGAAAAAGGAAGTGTTGTTGACTGGTGGAGTGGCAGCCAACAAAAGATTGCAATCAATGATTAAGGCTATAGCAGAAGAGCACGACGCTGACTTTTCTGTTATGCCAAAGGAATTTGCAGTTGATAATGGAGCCATGATTGCATGGACAGGCGTATTAGCCTACAAGCAGGGTGTTGTTACACCGATTGAGAAAAGCTTTGTAAAGTTGAGGTGGCGGCTTGACGAGGTTGAAGTCCCTTGGGTGAAATGAAACAGCCACTTTTGGTTAAGAAGGGCGCAGAAGCTAGTTTGTATCTTGCAGATTGGCACGGTAGAAAGGTGATGATGAAAAAGCGTTTGCCAAAGAAATATCGGTTGTCAGAACTAGATGAGCAGATTAAAACGTATAGAACAATTCATGAACCGCAATTAATTCATAAAGCCAAGAAAACTGGAGTGCCCACACCCACAATATTTCTGGTTGACGTTAAAAACGCCACAATCATAATGGAGTTCATAGAAGGGAAACAAGTAAAACAGTTGTTGAGCGAAGTCTCTAAAAACGAAAGACAGCACTTATGCTTTAAAATCGGAGAATTAATAGGTAGACTTCATAAAAACGGAATAATTCACGGTGACTTAACAACATCAAACATGATTCTCAATTCTGAAGGAAAAATTTTCTTTGTGGATTTCGGACTCGGGGAAAAATCAAAGGAACTGGAAGCCAGAGGAGTTGATTTGCACCTCATGAAGAGGGCTCTACAAAGTACACATTTCCGATTCGCTGAAGAATGCTTTAACTCTGTGATTGAGGGCTATTCCAAGGTGTTAGGCTCTGAAACTGCGAAAAACGTTTTAGACAAAATTAAGCAGATAGAGAAGAGAGGACGTTATATTGCTGAAAGAAAAGGTGACTGATAAATGATAAAAACTGTTTGGAGCATAACTTTTCATGTTTCAAATCTAGAAAAAGCGGCAAAATTCTATGAAGAAACATTAGGCCTAGAAAAGAAGTATGAATACTCAAGTTATGTTGGCTTTGAATGTGGTGGAGTGGAAATCGGATTAACACCAAAGCTTAAAGAAGGACAAAAAGTAAGTCCAGTATCGCCTTCCGTGGAGTTTCTTGTAGATGACGTGGAAAAAGTCTACAGGGAACTGAAGAATAAAGGGGTAAAGTTCGTCAAAGAACTACACGAGGAACCTTGGGGCGGAAAACAAGCAACCTTCACAGACCTAGATGGTAACATCCTAGAAATAGCGCAGATAAACTGGAAAAAGTACTTCGCCGTGTCAGCTGAAGGCGCTGACAGAAAGTCGTGAGGCAAAATGAATTTTCAACTAAAAGGAAAAGCCATATTTTTCGCCACAGACAACATCCACAAGTTTAACGAAGCCCGCAAAGTGTTGGCTGAGTACAAAATGGCAGTTGGTATGCTCAGGGCCAAAGCCTTTGAGATCCAAAGCGACAACTTAGAAGAAATTGCAAAAACAAGTGTTGTGGACGCATTTGAGCGATGCAATTTGCCCTTGATAGTGGAAGACGCAGGATTATTCATAGACGCGTTAAACGGGTTCCCGGGACCATACTCCGCTTACGTTTATAAAACCGTAGGCAACAAGGGTTTGCTGAAACTTATGGGAAGCATCGAAAACAGAAAGGCTAGATTCCATTCAGTAATAGCATGCTATTCAGCAGAGTTAAAGTCCCCAATATGCTTCAAAGGGGAAGCCCTCGGGGAAATAACAGAAGAGGAAAGAAGAGGAAAACGTGAATCAGAGTTTGGTTTTGACCCCATATTCAAACCAGCAAAGAGCGAAAAAACATTTGCTGAAATGACGACCGTGGAGAAAAACAAGTATTCTCATAGGGCTAAAGCTTTAAGAAAATTCGCCGAATGGTACAAGAAATCTACGTGACAAAAACCACAAGGTAACCATTCTAACCGTTCACAGTTGCTCCAAGTGAATTACACAATTTTCGACATTTCCAAATAGAAAATTTCACCCTTACTCCATTCACTTGTTATTTTGAACTTTGTTTTCTGAGCTAATTTCTTGAAGTATTCAATGTTCTGCGTTTGCCATTTCACTCCGTACCCAGCTTTTGTCTCTTCATTTAGCAGTCTGACTTTCAAACGCACTATGAATGCCTTATAGTCTCCACGTTTTTCCGGGATTTGGACATCCCACACTAGGAATTTTCCACCCTTTTTCAAAACTCGGTGGGCTTCTTTAAACACTTTCGAATGTTTATGGTTGGGAATGTACATAAGAGAAAAGAAAACGGTGCAAACGTCAAAGGACTCTGGAAGAAATTTTAGATCTGTTGCGTCCATTACGACTTTTAAGGCTTCATTTTGAGTCCCAAGTAATTCCCTTTCATTTGTATCAACCGCAATCACTTTCTTACCGTTCAACTTACCGATTATACCTTCTCCTCCGCCTCCGATGTCCAAAATGAAACCGCCTGTTTCTATAGGGCTTAATTCAATTGACTGTATTTCAGTACTGAAACTAAATTTTCCAATGAAATCCACGATTTGCTTGACTAACTCTTCGCTTCCTGTGTTTTTGGCAATTTGCATTGCCTGCTCTATTTTCTCTCCTGCTTCCTTGAGATCGTCTGTTTTAATATTCCGTTCTGCATCTTCCAGAAGTTTCCTGATTTCTTTCTCTTTCACACCCATGCAAGAAACTCTCATTTCTCTCATAAGAACTGAAGTTTACATAAAAGCTTGTTCGGTGTCCTATCAATTATTCAATTGGAAAAAAGATTCTGTTAACTCTTCGGTCTTTGATGATCGAAGGTTTTCAACGTATCTAACGGGACTCTTTTTGCGGTAAGCCCTTTTTAGAACGTGCACGCCTGCTTTTGCCGGTTAATTCTTTATGTCGTTTGGATACTATGCGGTAGAGACGATTCCGCAGAGCTTGTCCCTTAAGTTTTTGTCTCTTAATTTTTCCGATTTCTTTCGCCAACTTTTTGTCTTTCAGAACATCCAACGCCCATTTTTGGAAGTCTCCCCGTTCAACATGGAAGCTCAAAGATTTTGCTTTAATTTGCTTAATGCTTTTCACGAAGTCTTTGTATGAATCTGCGCTTATACCCGTGTAGTCGTCTATATTGATGTAGAAGTGGAACGGCGCAATTTGTTCAGGTTCCCTAAGGCTTACGGAATGTGCTGGCATCTTACGTATTTTCCTCCTGAACATAGGCGCGCGTGTGAGCAAATAGGCTTTATGAATTTTAACTCTCTCAATATACGAATCTGAATCAGACGCTTCACAGCGCTCGTTTGTAAAAATCGAAATCTATCCATGATTTCCAAAAGCAATCAATAATTTTAAATATCCGTCTACACTCGCTCATAACAGAGTTCAAAAGGGACAAGCAATGCCAAAGAAGAAAAGCGGAAGATCCCATTCAACAAGACCAGCCAGCAAACGTCCTCCAAGCTGGTGCAAATACCAGCCAGAAGAAGTAGAAGCCCTAGTCATTAAACTAGCAAAAGACGGACATCCTCCAAGTCGTATAGGAACAATCTTAAGAGATCAGTATGCAATTCCACTGGTTAAGCCTTTTACTGGAAAGGCAATGACGCAGATACTTAAGGAGGCACAGCTTGCACCATCAATACCCGAAGACCTTGGAGACTTGTTGAAAAAGGCTGCAAGTCTCACCTCACACATGGAAAAAAACAAAAGAGACATTCACAACAAAAGATCTCTCCAAGTTGTTGAAGCAAAAATCCACAAACTCTCAAGATATTACAAACGTAAAGGCATTTTGCCGCCTAACTGGAAGTACCAAGCAAAAACAGCCATCATAGTCTAGTAAGCTGTATGATAGGCTTCAATGTTCAAAATTATAGGGGGGTCTCGTTTTTTGCTTGCGCAGAAAAATCGCAGAGCGTATAGTCATTCTTAAATAAAACAGACTCTCTAGCCTAACTGTGGTGTCTATGGCTTTAGATGAGAAGCAAACCACAGATTTCTTAGATTCAGCTTCACAGGCTGCTGAAACAATATTGGAAATTGTTAAGGAAAACGGGGTTATCCATGTTTTTTCGCATTTGGATGCTGACGGTCTTGCGGCTGCTGGAATCATTGGAAGAGCCTTGTTTAGGCTTGACGCGAGATTTCGCATCAGGATAACTCAGTGGATTGACGACAAGATTGTAGAGGAGATTCTGTCAGAAAAGCCGCAACTGATAGTTTTCACGGATTTAGGAAGTGGTTACATTGACTTGTTAAGTGAGAAGCTCTCGGATTTTAGAATCGTCATTCTGGACCACCATCAAGTAAGTGGAGAAGAAACAGCTAATATTGTGCATGTGAACCCGCATTTACACGAGATAGATGGAGCGCGGGACATTAGCGGCTCAGGCGTTACTTATTTCGCAGCTAAAGCCATGGATAAGGCTAACATTGACTCGGCACCCATAGCTGTGGTTGGAGCCCTTGGAGACATGCAAGACAAATATGACCAGCGAATGCTTGGCGGGCTAAACGAAAAAATAGTTGAAGACGCAAAAAGCACGGGGCTTTTAACTGTTGAAAAAGACCTGATATTTTTCGGCAGAGAAACACGTCCGATTCACAGAACACTGGCATCTACAACCAATCCGTTTATCCCGGGCATAAGCGGTGAAGAAGACAAGAGTTTGGCTTTTCTGGTAAGTCTAGACATCAAACCGAAGCATGGCGACAAATGGCGAGCTTTGAGGGATCTTTCTGAAGAGGAGAAGAAAAGGTTGTGCTCGGCCCTTGCAGACTATTTGTTGTCGAAAGGTTTACACTATGAAGTTTCAAATCTTATTGGGCACGTTTACATTTTAAGCCGTGAGGAACCTTGGACTCCGCTTAGAGACGCAAGGGAATTCTCTGTTTTGCTTAATGGAACTGGACGCATGGATAAGCCAAGTCTCGGTGTAGCCGTGTGCATGGGTGACAGAGGTTCAGCCCTCGAAGAAGCAAACAAGGTGTTGAGAGAGTATAGAAGAACACTCGGCAAGTATCTTGGATGGGTTATGGAGAAACCTGAAAGAATGGAAGAGTTACAGAACATTTATGTTGTTCACGGTGAAGACTTCCTAGAAGATAAAATAGTAGGGGCAATCTCATCTATTCTTTCATCAAGTCTTCCAAATCCTGAAAAACCGTTGATTATGTATGCCAATGTGAAAGAGGAAGAAATAGGGAAGTTTTCGGCAAGAACAGTAGATATGGTAACCCACAAGGGAGTTAACCTTGGAGAAGTTATGCAGGTTGCTGCCGAAAAATTTCTAGGAAAAGGCGGAGGACACAACATAGCAGCAGGAGCACAAGTTCCCATAAAGAACATCAATCCCTTCATAAAACTTGTTGACGAACTTGTTGGAAAGCAGCTGAAAGGCGAGAAAAATGGAAGCTGAAATCACTTTGGAGTATAGTGACGCTAAAGATGCGGAAGCCGTTGCAAAGGCTGTTTCGCCAGACAACTTCAAAGCACCACTTAGTTTATACATTGAAACAACGAGTAAAGGAAACAAGGTTGTGACATACATAAGATGTAAAAGGAAGATGACAACATTCATCGCCACAATCGACGACCTACTATTCTGCGTTTCAACAGCTGAGAAAACCCTTCAAACAGCAAAGAAACTTAAGTAGAATAATCTTTTCCCGAACCTAATCGTAAGATTAAATAGACAATTTATTGTAAGCTTAGAAGACTAACCCAAAAACAAGCAGAGTGATAAAATGCTGGACATCAAACTCATCCGTGAAAATCCGGAACTCGTAAGGAATAATCTAGAGAAGAGGGGAGACCCTGAAAACCTGAAAATGCTAAACCAGCTTATTAAGTATGACGAGAGATGGCGACAACTCCTAACAAAATTGAATGGGCTTAGACATGAAAGAAGACTAATAACAACAGACATTGCGACATTGAAAAAGAAAGGAGAAGATGCCAACGACCAAATCTCGAAGGCCAAGAAAATTGACGAAGAAATCACAGCATTAGAAAAACAAGTAAATGGGTACGAAGAGAAAACGCATTATTATCTCATGCGAATCCCAAACCTCTTGCACGAATCAGTCCCAACAGGCAAAGACGAACATGATAACGTTCCAATAAGAAAATGGGGTGAAATACCAAAGTTCAGCTTTCCTGTTAAAAATCACATAGATTTAGGTTTAAGCCTAGACATAATGGACATTGAAAGAGCTGGAAAAGTCGCCGGATCCAGATTCTTCTACCTGAAAAGAGAAAGCGTTCTGCTTGATATGGCTTTAATAAGCTTTGCTCTAGAAGAAATGATCAAGAAAGGCTACACGCCTATAGAGCCGCCGTTTCTCATGAGACGCAAGCCCTATGAAGGTGTCGTGGCACTAAGTGATTTCGAAAGCGACCTGTATAAGGTTGAAAACGAAGATTTGTACTTGATTGCGACTTCGGAGCATCCTATGGCAGCAATGTATATGAATGAAGTGTTAAAAGCAAAAGATCTACCGCTTAAACTTGTTGGAGTAAGCCCAAACTTTAGAAAAGAAGCTGGGGCACACGGCAAAGACACGCGTGGAATCTTCAGGACACACCAGTTTAACAAGATCGAACAGTTCGTTTTCTGCAAACCGAAAGACTCTTGGAGAACCCATGAAAAACTCATACAAAACGCTGAAGAACTCGTTCAGAAACTTGGTCTAGCCTACCGCGTTGTAAATGTCTGCACAGGCGACATTGGAACGGTTGCCGCCAAAAAATACGATATAGAAGCTTGGATGCCTGCTCAAAACGGTTACCGAGAAATAATCTCATGCAGCAACTGCACAGACTACCAAGCTAGAAGACTGAACGTAAGGTATAGAGAAAAAGAAGGCGAAGCCCCAAAAGGGTTTGTGCATACTTTAAATTCGACGGCTTTAGCCACTGGCAGAACGATTGTTGCAATACTTGAGAATTATCAGCAAGAGGACGGCTCTGTTATTGTTCCTGAAGTCTTAAGGAAATACATGGGTGGCATGGAAAAGATAGAGCCGAAGCGGTAAAGCTTTTAATACTATGATGTGAATTTTCAAGCTACATTTGGAGGCTAGACTTGTCTCGAAGAAGACGTGTAAGGGATAAATGGCGCGGCAAATCATGGTACACGGTGCTGGCTCCATCATACTTCGGGAACGTTGAGTTAGGAGCTGTGCCAGCCGCCGAACCGGAAAAACTAGTTGGAAGAGTAATTGACTCCACGTTATATGAGGTTACAAACGATTTTGCCCACCAATATTTGAAAATGCGATTCCAAATAATCGAAGTTGATGGTAAAACTGCCCACACAATGTTTAAGGGACATGAATACTCACATGACTATTTGCGAAGCCTTGTCAGAAGAAGAACAACCAAAGTTGAGGGGATATTCGATGTCGCTACGAAAGATGGATACAGACTACTGGTTGCTGTTTGTGCCTTTACGCTTTCAAGGATTAAGACAACGCAGGAGCATGCCATGCGCGCCATAATGGAGAAAATCATTAGAGAGAAAGCTTCAACACTTACACTGGATCAGCTTGCCCAGCAAATGGTTCTTGGAAAAATAGCGTCGGACATTTACAATGAAGCAAAAAAAATAGCTCCGCTACGTCATGTGGGAGTTAGGAAATCTAAGCTTCTAAATCCGTTAGAGCAGTTGTTACAGTTGCAAGTGCAGGTGCAAACCCAGAAGGCTTAAAGAAGCTTTAGCTTTTCGCAAGGGTTTTCCCGTATTCGTAACCTTTTTCGAAGGCTGTTAAGTTTAGCTTTGCAAACGCTTTTGGAACATTACGCTTTATTGATTCTCTTACATGGCTAACATCCAGCAAGTTTGTTATCGCTGCAAATGTCCCTGTCATAACCACATTGGCAACTATTTTTGGCCGAGTTCTTCAGCAATTCTTGTTGCCGGAACCTCGTAGACCTTGGCTTTTAGGTTCTTTCTCTTGGTTGGAACCAAGTCAGAGTCTATCAAGAGTAAATCGCTTTCCTTTAAGTCGCGCGCGTTTTTGATTAAAAAGAGAAGAGAGAAAAAACGATTTGCAGGAGATCTACATCGCTTCTTTT
>Ga0209636_10000742_pt1 | contig 32353 bp, 30 predicted proteins | sample DeeMarSWOR152_54_FD_187464 | JGI IMG/M metagenome (GOLD analysis project Ga0209636, IMG submission 187464) | Marine sediment microbial communities from White Oak River estuary, North Carolina - WOR-1-52-54 (SPAdes) (version 2) | ecosystem: Environmental > Aquatic > Marine > Intertidal zone >...
AAAGATGGTTGCCGACTGGTTGATGGGATCAGAGGGTAATGCGTTTCTCGCGGAGAAAATTACGTCATTTCCTGCAAACCAGAAATCAAAGGCAGATTATCTGCCACCTGTCAAAGTGAATCTTATGAACGCCATCGTAAATGAGAAATACAATATACTCAACAGGTACTGGGAGGCAACTCCCACACCGATTTGCGAAACAGCGGTTGACAAGTTTGCTGAGTTCATACTGAACCCGGGATCTGTGGACAAGGTTTTGGCAGACCTGGATAAGATTGCAGATGAATACTGGGCAAAAAGCGAGTAAAGTGAAAATTCTGGGGCCATTCCAATAAAAGGATTGGCCCCTGTTATTTATCAGAGTATAATGTACCGAAATAATCTAATGAATATTTAAAACTTATAAGAAGTGAGTTGGTTCATGAGGAAAAATGGCCATGTGGTAAGTTACCTTTTTATATTACCTGCCTTTTTGTTGGTGTTTGTACTGCTGCTGATCCCTATGTTTCAAAACATCTACTATAGCTTTTTTGAGTGGGACGGGCTCAAAAAACCGGTTTTTATCGGCTTGAGAAACTATACTGCTTTTTTTTCTGATGAAAACTTTCTCGTTTCCTTCAGAAATACGCTCATCTGGGTCGGATTCACTCTCGTATTTCCCGTGATGGGTGGCCTCTTGATCGCAATTTTCGTACGAGGAATGGTTCTGGAAAGGCTTTTTAAATCCATATTTTTTATTCCCCTCACAATTTCCTTCGTTGCGACAGGGATAATATGGACATACATGTTCAGTAAGGAGCTCGGTGTGCTGAACAATCTTTTTCATGTTTTTGGGATCAATGAGAAAGTGTCCTGGCTTACCAATGTCCCGCTGAACACTTTTTCTCTGCTCATTGCATGGACCTGGCAGCAGCTCGGTGTCAATATGGTGCTTTTTCTCATGGGGCTGGCCACCTTACCTCAGGACCCGATTGAGGCTGCTGTAATAGACGGCGCCAACAAGTGGCAAACCTTCGTTCACGTTACTTTCCCAATGTTACGCCCGATTACAACAATCGTCATCACAATGGCAATGGTCAATTCATTCAAGGCATTCGATATTATATACGTAATGACACGGGGAGGGCCGTACCGCTCTTCCGAAACGCTCGCTGTCACCATGTTCAGAGAAACATTTACACTTTTCAGAATGGGATACGGGGCAGCGATTTCCGTGCTTCTATCCATTATTGTTATAGCTGTCTCGGCTATATACATCAAAAGAATGGCTCGAAAAGAACTCCTATATTATTAACAAGGGCTGGGGTATGATGAGAAATCCTCAAAAAATTCCACTCTACGCGATTGTGATTGTTCTCGTGTTATTCTGGCTCCTTCCTGTATGGACTACTTTCCTGGTGTCTTTTAAAAGCTCTGAAGATTTTCTCAATCAAAAATTTTACCAATTGCCCACGAGGGTCTCATTTATTGAAAACTTAAAAAATGCTCTTGAAAAATACAATTTACACAAGCACTTTTTCAATTCCTTTCTCTACGCAACGGTTGGTGCGGGCATAGCCATAATAACCGCTTCGATGGCGGGGTTCAGCATTATTCGTCTCAGACCGAAGTTTAACTTCCTCCTTTTTCTCATCATTTACAGCGGAACGCTTTTCCCTTTTCAGATGTATCTCATACCGGTGTATAAATTCTTCAATACCATCGCGCTCTATGATACAAGAATTGGAATGATTCTTATCTACGCAGCCATCTGTATACCTTTTAGTCTATTTGTGTACAGGGGCTTTTACACAACAATTCCTAAAGAGATAGAGGATGCAGCGAAAATAGACGGCTGCGGTCCATTGAAAACATTTATTTACATTTTCCTCCCGCAATCCATTCCACCTACTGCTGTTGTTGCCCTCTTTCAGTGGACCTGGATCTGGAATGATCTTCTATTCGGCATGGTGCTCACGCGCTCCCAGGAAGTGCGACCCATAATGGTTGCTCTGGCTTCAATGTCAGGCTACGCTGGCGGGACAATACCCTTGATCATGACCGGTGTAATTTTTACATCCGTCCCCACGATTGTGTTATTTGTGTTTTTAAGAAGGTTCTTTATTTCCGGAATGGTACTCTCTATTTCAGGGGAATGAGAAGATATCCTCTATTTATTACACCCAACCAGAAAATATTAAAATACCTTCTCATTATAAACAGCCCAATCCAAGATGTGCATTCATCTTCAATAATGTTGGAAATGCCACCAACGCATAAGTTTTTAGTCACATGTTGTAATTGAATCGAAATTAATGTATTTTTAATACATGCCAACGAATGTTCCTCCAGAATACAAGAAGGCGGAAGCTGCTTTTCGCCAGGCAAAAACCACCGATGAAAAGATAGAGCGTCTTGAGGACATGATTGCCCTGCTGCCCAAGCACAAGGGCACGGACCATCTCTACGCAGACCTCAAGCGGCGAATGTCAACACTGAGGCGGCAGCTCGAGATTTCAGACAAAAGAGCAAGGCGCGGATCCTTCGTGGAGTTTTACCGTGAAGGGGCTGCTCAGGTAATTCTCATCGGCCCACCAAACAGTGGGAAATCATCCATACTCAAGCTGCTTACCAATGCCCACCCTGAAATAGGTGACTACCCCTTTACCACACAACAAATGCAGCCAGGTATGATTCCCTATGAAGACATTCAGATTCAGTTGGTAGACACTCCGCCCGTAACGGCAGATTATATGCCCACTCACCTGCTCAGCGTTGTGAGAAGAGCAGATAGTGTGTTGCTGGTGGCTGATATGTCATCGGATACACTCATTGAAGATATGGATGCGGTATTTTATGTGTTCACAGCAAGGCACGTTCGATTTGTACGAAAAAAGGTATCGGATGATAGAGATGCGATTTTATGCAGGGTCATAGCCAACAAGATGGATGCCCCTGAGTCCGGAGACCGTTTAGAGCTCTTACGCCAGATGCTTGAAGATAAGCTCGAAATATTCCCCATTTCCTGTTCCAGTAAAGAAAATGTGTCAGCGATCCCCCAGATGCTTTTTCACTGGCTGCGCATCGTTCGCGTTTATACCAAGGTGCCGGGAGAAAAGGCAGACAAAAAGCGTCCATATACGGTTTTCGAAGGAAAATCGGTGAAGGACGTCTGTGCGCTCATACACAAGGACTTTTTGGAGAAGTTTCGGTTCGCACGGCTCTGGCGGGGGAGTACAGATCCGATCACAGTCTCCCGTGATGAGCCGGTTCATGATGGCGATATACTGGAGCTGCATATTTAGTTCTTGGTGTACAATTCCTATATTCAAAAAAAATATATAGTGCGGAAATAATAAGTTATTAATATATATAGAGTTAAAGAACTAAATAGTCGCCGGTAAACCGGCTCAAAATTGTTGAGTTGGTGCCCGATCCTGCGAAGCAGGTTTTTCCTGCAAAGCAGGCTATTGTTCATCAACGACTATTTAATTAAGGTTTGGTGGAATTTGTTACATATTAACCAGGAGTTTACACTATCAAACTGTAGTAAATGGCGCATGGTACAAGCAATGTTCGAGTAACTATTAACCCTTAATTGAACCCTGCGTAAGACCGGATATAAACTGCCGTTGAAGAATGAGAAAGAGTATGAAAACAGGAATTGTGATGAGAGTTGAGGCCGCCATAAGCCCACCCCAGTTGACACCGTACTGCCTGATAAAATCGAGAATACCAACCGGGAGAGTTCGCATCTTCTCTCCAGTTAAAAAGGTGAGGGCAAACATGAACTCCTGCCAAGTAACGATAAAGATATAAACGGCAGTGGCACTTATTCCAGGTTTGGCCAAAGGCAGCACGATTTTTAAAAAGGCACGTAGTCGTGTGCAACCATCTACCATTGCGGCTTCTTCAAGATTGTAGGGAATACCTTTAAAAAATCCCCGAAGTATCCACACACCAACGGGTACGGTAAAGGTGAGATAGGCAATAATCAGGGATATATGAGTATTGATGAGGTGTAATTTGGTAAATATCGTGTAAACGGGAATTATGATGACTATCAATGGAAAAAGCTGCGTGAGGATTATAATTTTTAACAGAAATTTTCTTCCTCGAAACCTGATACGTGAAAATGCATAGGATGAAAAGATAGAAACGATTATGACTATAAGTGTTGTCGATATGGTAACAATAAAACTGTTTATGAAATACCGGATGAATTTCGGTTCAAGTGCCTGTTTAAAATTGACCAATGTAGGCTCTTTGGGTAAATACACAGGAGGTGAGCGGAACTGGTCAGGTTCGGTCTTAAATGCTGTTGAAGCCATATAGAAAAACGGGAAGAGAACAAAGCCGAGTAGTAATGCAATAAGAAAAAATCTTACAAATGCCATGAGCCGGCGTTTTTTTATCCGCATTCCTTGTTCCCCTAATGCGAACAAGCCGCATTCTTGATTAAAAGATTTTCTTGCGTATTCGGCAAGAAAATAAGGATTAAGGTACTAATCGAGTAATTCCCTCTTATCGAGCTCTTTCATATAGCGAAGACTGAAAATAAGTAACATGATAAAGGTTATAAGTGCATAGGAGGCGGCAAGCCCGAACCGAAACTGCTTAAATCCCACGTTATAGATATAGGTGGGAAAAATATGCGTTGAATTGCCAGGTCCGCCTCTGGTCATAACGTAGATGATTTCAAAGTAATTAAATGTCCATATTGCGGTCAGGAGAAGCGTTATTCGTATGACAGGGGAAATGGCCGGAATAATCACATAGAAGAACTGCCCCCACTTTCCTGCCCCATCGATTGTTGCTGCATCGATCAATTCCTGACTTACACCCTGTAGTGCCGCCATATACATGAGAGCAGAGAACGGAAAACCCTTCCAGATAGCAACAAAAATGACCGCAAAAAGTGCTGTGTTCTTGTCAGCGAGCCAAGTCACATAACTCTTTATTATGCCCAGCTCATAGAGGATTCTATTGATCATACCGAGCTGTGGGTCATAGAGCAATACCCAGAGCATACCTGCTATGACACCGGGAATGATCCAGGGAAGTATGATTATTCCCCTGATTACGTTCCTTCCGGGAAAATATTTATCCAGTAGGAGAGCGGACCCCAGTCCAATGAGAAACTGAAAAGTAATAACCACAACGGTCCAAACAACTGAATGCCACAAAACCTGCCAGAAAACGTCGGTTGTTACGATTTTTATATAATTACCAAATCCGACAAATTGAGGTTTTACAAGAACAAGTGTGGATTTATACAAACTGTCGACAAAGGCCTTTCCAATCGGAAAAAAAAGCAGTCCACCGATTAGTAGCATCGTCGGTAATATAAAATACATTGCTGTTACTTTGTCTCTTTTAAGACTGCTCAGTTCCATCATACAATAGTATCCTTTTCAGATAGTAAAAAGCTGTGGCATGATCAATCATGCCACAGCTTGGCCTTTACCTTTTGCAGATTACTGGCCTGCAAGTAGATCGTTGAGCTTTTTATTCGCATCTATACACGCCTGCCTGACACTCTTTCCAAGCAGAAAGTCCTGTACCATATCCTGCTGTATTTCTGATACCTGCGGATAAATCGGTGAGATTGGTCGCGGATACGCGTTTTCCATGATTTCAAAAATCACCTCGGACTGTCTCTTAAACTCGCTCAGATATTTCTGCGCGGCGTCAAGACGGGCCGGCGTGAGTGATGCCATTTTGAAGTTCCTCTCTTCAGTAGAGGCAAATTCGATGAACTTCCATGCCATATCTTTATGCTTGCTGTCTTTGTAGATCACAAAGTTCCAGCCACCGAAAGTAGCATGAAAAGTATCACCTCTTTTCGGAACAGGTATGCTTGCTATCTTCCAGTTCAGATCAGGGGCTCTATTGATTATAGTTTCCTGTTCCCATTCGCCGATAGTCTGCATGGCGACCTTCCCTGTTGTGAAGTACTGAGAGGACTGCTCCTGGTCTGCATTTGGAACCCCAGGCGGCGCAATCTCAACGAGCTTTTTATAGAACTCCATCGCTCCTATCACCTGCGGAGAATCGAGCAAACCTCTTGTCCCATCGTCACTTGTGATTTTTCCACCATTGGAGAAAATGAGAGAATCAATGAACACTATGGTGGCTTCGCTTTTTGCACCAAGCAGATAAAGTCCCCACTGGTCGATTTCGCCGTCTTTGTTGGTATCAACCGTTAACTTCCGACCGACTTCCAGCCATTCATCCCATGTTTTGGGCACACTCACACCAGCTTTTGCGAAGAGATCAGCATTGTAGTAAAGGTCCTCCCATGCACCTACATCCATTGGAATACCCCAGACCTTATTCTTATACACAGCAGTATCCCATGCTCCTTTGAAGAACACATCCTTTTTTATAGACGAGGCCCGTAGATAGTCATCGAGAGGAATGATAAGGCCTGCCGCTGCGAATTCTGGATTCCAGATGTGGTCAACAACGGAGATGTCTGGTGGATTCCCGCCTTTCGCTGCTACGAGGAGCTTGTCTCTATAGGCTGCATATGGAGTAACTTCAAGCTCAATCGTGACGTTTGGATACTTCTCCTGAAAATCGGCAATGACAGAGTTCTGGTTGTCGATCACACGCCTGTCTGATTGCTGCATTGACCAGAGCTTCAGAAACATCGCCTCTTCCTTCGCTCCGCCAGCAAAAACAGTCTGGCACAAGGCAAAGGTGAGAATGATGATGAACACGCCTATTAGAGTAATTTTTCTTTGACGATTCATATTATCGTCCTCCTTTATTTATTATTTTTTCTCTGTTTAAGAAACAGAGTGATTGACAATGTATCATACTATTTACGCAAAAAATTATCCAGAAGAATTTTATTAGATAAAGATCTACATTATATATTGATTTGTGGACTCATTTAAAAGGACTTTTTAGAGAAGTTTCGTTTCTCCCTGCTCTGGCGGTGGAGTACAGATCCGATCACACTATCCCGTGATATAGAACAATTATTCTTGGATTATAGCTACTTTTTATGATTTTGTAAGCTGTCCGTTCTCGAAAGCTGATTTAAAAAAGCCTAAGTTGTTCTTCCTCCCCGAAGAGGCGCTTCAGATCTGTACCGAGCACTTCAGTAAAGCTCTGTGCAATGGGCTTGAGCTGTTTTTCCACGTAGTGGTCGTAGTCTATGGTAGAGGACAGCCTGCCGGCAGGCTGGGGGCCATCGTGGGTCCAGAGATAATGGATCAAACCCCGCTGCTCTTCCGGGTCGAGCATGCCTGCTGCCCGTACGTGAGGCGGCTTGGCGTGCGTGTATTCAGAGATTGGCTTTCGCAATGCCTTGGTATACACGAGCTTTTCATCCAGTTTTCCATCATAGAGATCTGTGACCACTTTGTGGATAAACTCGCGAAAGGCAGAGATAGCTGCTCCATGAAAAAGGAGCGTAAGAAGTCCAATCTGAAACCCCTTCGCCAAATCGGTCCAATCCCTGCGTACAGCTTCCATCCCTACAACCTCTATACACCTCGATCGTTCTTCGGGTCGGATGGACAGCTTTAGCTCTGACACAGGAACCAGTAGACCGGCATATCCTTTTGCCCTTCCTCTGATCTCCTTTTTCTCAGAGTCGGTAGCACCGCGTACTGGCGGAAGAAAAAATCTGTGGTAAGTCTTCTCAAACTCCAGCTCGAGGTACGGCCTCACCTCAAAGGTCTCAGAGATGTATTGGTTGAGTTCAGTGTTGATTTGATCGCAGATCTGGCGACCCTTTTCCAGGAGCTCTTCTTTTGGTGTATCCTGCGGCAGGCCGGAAAGGACAAAAAGCGAATCGGTATCTCCGTAAAGAACCGGGTAGCTTATGCGGGTGAAGTAATCTTTACTCCAGTGCAGCAGATGCCGTCCAAAGCTGGTGATGGCACCTGCGATGTGACCAGATGCAAACCTGGACCCCTGCGCGCACAAAACTCCGTAGAACGTATTCATGATGATTTTGTACACATAAGAGGCTACCTCATCCCCCCTTCGTTTGGCTGCATCCCTGCTTTCAAAAAATCGCTCGAGAAGCTCGGGCAAAATTGCCGCCTGCCGTTTAAAGCAGGTCCCATTTGGTGCCCCGATGAGACGGTTCTGCTCCTCTTTCGGCATCTGGCTCATGGTCTCCTGGGGTACATAGCTCACAGGATCGATGTTGAAGGTTCTGATGATACTGGGATAGAGGCTTTTAAAGTCAAAAACCCAGACATTGTCGTAGAGCCCTGTCTGTGGTTCCAGAATGGCACCCCCTGGGGTGTCAACCACGGGAGGAAGGTCCACACCTAGGGTTGGAGCCACGCCCCCGCACCGGTGTAGGGCTTCGATGTAGAGGTATTCGAAGGCGGGAATACTGGTCCAAGCTCGATCAAGGCTTATACCGATGAGAAGACAGCGGCGAAGGGTCAGGTCCATCAGTCCGGTGCGATCCAGAATGTCGAGGACGAGCCGTGAGTCTTCCAGGCAGTAACGACAAAGGCTAATGGGATTTTCCCGGTACATACGGACAACAGCTTCAGTCCTGCTTTCATTTTCTTTCAGGTCAAGCTCCTTTCCGCGTCCGAGCACTGCCAGTGACACGGTTTCAAGGGTGTAATCGCTGAAGTGCTCAGGAGCCGCACGGACCAGCCTTACTGCATCCAGGACTTGACGCCCAGGAATGATAACGGTGTGAGACCGCCTCTTTTCACCCAGCAGGAATGAGGCCGGAGTGTCAGCCCTGCCAATTTGAAAAGGGAGTTGACGGTGCTTTATTCTTTTTGCGATTATCTTAAAATCAAAATCAATAACGTTCCATCCCGTAATGATGTCAGGGTCCCACTGAAGGATTCGCTCACAAAACCCTTCGAGCAAGAATCTTTCATCCGGGAAAGCAGTGATCGTGTTATTCCCTTCAATGGAGCCGGAAAAGAGCACTTCCTGCCTTTCCTCAGCTGACCATGGGTCCCTGAAGACGAGGCTTATGGCATATATCTCGTTCCCTCTGGGATCGGTTTCAATGTCCATGGACAAAACAGAAAGGCAGGGCTCCCAGTCTGAAGGGCTTATTTCAGGATTGATAAATATCAGATCTACCCTCCTACCTTTTCGGGGAGAACCCTGAATTGTCACGGAGCCGTGGATGCCTCGAGACATGAGAAACTGGTCTGCAAATCGTATATCCCCCTCGTAAGTACGGATTCCCCTTTCGGTGAAGCTCTGAACTGCCTGCTGGCACTGCTGCACGGAATCACAGTTTACCCACACGCACCTTTCATCATCTATGGTGTGAGCCGCACTCTCCTCCCACCTGTCACCGCTTCTTCGCAGGTAGTCTATTGCAGCACTGAGCTCGGATTCCCTCAGGTAGAAGCCCGGCCGCTGCCGTTCTTCCACCACGGCAAAGGTTTTGCCATTTTTGAGCCTGCCTATGAGATAGAGCCTTGGGGAATCCTTACCCCTGAAAAAGTAGGAGTGAACGATAAACCCTTCGAAATATTCAGGCATCGCTATATTTACCTTTATATTTTTTGAGCTTCTTCAGCCGATATTAATTCTTAATATAATACTCCGGATATACTGATCTACATCTAATGACTTTTATGCTACACATTTTTTCTGGTATCTTGAGTAGATTTTTTAAATATGTATGAGTAGAAGTCATAAGGAACGAGATCTTCTGTGGTAAAGGGCAGCTTTTCCCGCCTACCTATGATCAAGAATCCACCAGGGGATAGGCTATCTGTTATCCTTTTAAAAGCCCGCGTTTTGGGTGAGTCCTGATAATAGGTAAGAAGATTGTTTCTTAAAAATATAACCTGAAAGCCATGGCCGGGAGGTTCTGAGAGCAGGTGATGCTGTTTCCATATGATATCTTGTTTAAGGAAATCTTTTACTTTATATAGCTTTCCAGGTACTTCGGGTTCAAAGTAGACTGACCGCACCTCCTCCGGTACTTCCTTCAGACTGCCCCTCGAATACGAACCGGTTGCGGCTCTTTTAAGGTAGGCTGAGTTCAGGTCGCTCGCAATTATCGCCAACTTGGGGAGTTGTACAAAATCCTTTCTCAGTTGGTCCCAGATGATTTTGATGCTGTACACCTCTTCACCCGATGCGCACCCTGCCGACCAGATACGTACATTTCCAAGTTTTTCTTTGATCAACAAGGGAAGAATCTTTTCCAGAAGTGCCTGCCAGAGCTCACGGTCACGGAAAAATCGACTGATTGAAACACTCAATAGGAGTTCACACTCCGAGCGTACCCCAGCTTTTTCCTCTATTATCGCAATATAGGATTCGGTAGTCCTGCATCCGAGCCCCTGCATGTGTCGGTGAAGCCGCTTTTTAACTCCCTTTCTGACTTTGAGGTAGCCTGTCCAGGAAAGCTCGAATATCTCAAGCAATTTACGAAATTCATTGTCATTCATACAATCAATAACAATACTGCAGCCTGGAGAAAAAATAAAGTGGAAGACTTTTTAATCCCCTTGAGTATTGTAGAGAGTCACCACTCTTGAAGGAAGCTGGAGTAAAATATATTTATATATATTTATATATATTTATATATCAAGGTCTGTCTTACTCTTTTTGCAGCTTTTCTACATCGGATATCTATATTACCTTTCAGGGTACACGAATTAATCAGAGGATGTTTTAACTACCCGGGGAGTAGAACGTGAAGTTGAGAGAGCTGTTCAAGGAGATTGGTGTTGAGCCAGCCGAATACGATGACCTCCACATCAGCAGGATGTTTTCAGCCTTTGTAGTCATATCAAATGGGAAGGTTATTCAAGTGACCGAGCCCTCTATGAGGCACTGTCCTCTTGCTCGTTTCTTTTACCCGGATTTCTATGATACAACCCTTGACCGTGCTCAGGTGAAAAAGCACATCGCAAAGGCGATGGAGGAAAAAATCCAGCGCTTCGGTCTTTTCACAGAGCACAGGGAGCTGGTACGGAAGCGGATCGAGGTACCCTATGGTGCTTCCGAAATACTCATGTATGCAATGGAGAAGGGAATCATCGATGCGGTTGTTGTTGTGTGCGACGGAGCCGGAACAGTCGTAGTGGAAAGACCGGAAGTGGTTCAGGGGATCGGTGCCCGGATGAATGGGCTGTTCTACACGAGCCCCATTCCTGCAGTAATCGAACGTCTCGAGGCGCTGAACAGCAGGGTGGTGTTCAGGGATGCGAGGATCAACCAGATAGAGGGAGTAAAGGAGGCGGTTCGTCTGGGATACAGATCGATTGCGGTGACTGTGAACAGTTACATGGATGAAAGGGTAGAGGAATTGCGAGCAATTGAGCAAGTACAAAGGGTAAGAGTCTATTCGATGATGGTATGTGCGACCGGGGTTACAGAGGAAAGGCTACTGGAGATCCAGAGGGACGCTGATGTGGTGTGGAGCTGCGGTTCACCCGAGTTGAGAAAAATAATCGGGAAAAAGGCAATTCTTCAAATAACGAGCAAGATCCCGGTGTTTGTTCTGACCCCGAAGGGGCTTGAGATCATCGCAGGATATTCCTCAAATGAAGACTTGCTCAGGAGTTTGGGCCCTAAACACCAGTACCTCATTGCAGGGAACCGGAGGGGGACGAAAATCGTCATGGGAACGTTCCAAACCTACCTGACCGAAGCAGAGCTCCCGGTGAGGGACGCAGACGAGCCGAGGTTTCATGACACCGACCGATGATACACACCGGTAATATACATGTTTTATTCTTTCTTTTTCAGTTCCTGGATTCGGTGTTCGATTTCCTCGAGCTGTTGCTCTATTACATCAGCCTGCTCTTTCAGAAATTTTAGCTCTTCTTCACGTGTCGGCGCAGGTCCATAGGGAGCAGCGCTCACTTTTCCATTGTCAGGAGTCGCAATCCTTTAATCTGCCGAAAAGTCGCTCCTTGGCTTACGCATCGCAACACACTCTCCGAGTCAGTCACCTTAACACCTGAAATTGCACTGACACCATAATCAAATAAGATAGGTGATAGAGGAGTGGTACCCCCCAATATGACCACATAAGCACTGCGGTTACAAAGATCAAGCACACGCTCAATGGTATGATTGGTAAAAGCGGTTCCGGTGATCCCGACAACATCTGCATGGGGTAAAAGTTGTTCAGATTCTGCTTCCATGAAGTCTCCTTCCAGAGGGGTTTTCTCTATCACCCATAGCTCTCTTGTCACTGCACGAAGCTTGGGAACGAAGGGGAAATGGCCAACCAGCGCCACCCTTTTTCCCTCGCCCTTCTTTGCAAGCAGGGTGCCTGCATTGAGCTCTGTAAAGCGCTGCTCGTCGATCTCGATGAGTGAGTTGATTGTGGCCATGCCGATTGCGGCCTCAAGAAGGCTTGAAGAATAAACCATACGAGCAAGTGCCGGGATATCCTTTTTCAATAGCAGACCGGCCTCCTTCACCGGGGGTTGGCCGTGGTGAGGACCCGGGTCGTGGGGTGTTGATGCCAGACCACAGTTGCGCGTACATACTGCTGTCTGAAAGGGCCCCTGGCGCATGTCCCTTATTTGAGCTTCATACTTTAATATGGAGAGCACATCACTGATAATCTTCATAGGAATCCCTTTAACAATATAATTGAATCTTGCTACACGGGATACCTTCCACTTTCGTAACGGTAAGCTATCTCGTAAGCATATTACATTTTATTTATTTTCAATAAGCGCTCGTTTTTTTTACAATATAAAGGGGTGGTGAGAGTGATAACAATAATATAACAGTGCGCGAATCGATTTTAAAGCCCGATGTAATGACATTAGAGGTGAGGTGTCTCTATGGAGTTGGAACCGAAAATATGGTTACCTCCTACAACTCTTCCATTTCCTGGAAGGTGCCCCCGGTAACATCCTGGCGAGTGATTCGCTTTGACTCATCAAACTCCATGTAGAGCTGCACCCTGTTTGGACATTTGGAGCCGATGAGCTCCTTTCTCAATATATAGGCCGGGCCCTCATCAGAATAGGTGGGTACAATTTCACTTCCCTTAATAATGTGGGTTTTGATTACCTCTCCACATCGGTCGCACTTGACGTAGATTGCCATGGAATCTCCACGGGCGCGAGCCTTCTTTTTATGGGGCTGCTTGGAAAAAAGGCCCATAAAAAACCTCCTGCCGCGATTTTGTTCTGTCTCTAATCTCCTTCCCTTTCTCCATGATAAACACTTTAATCCATTATGGCAACTTTTTACGGAAATTCATAATCTGATTTTTATGAATCGGAGAATAACAAAACATTATAGATCTCATAAAACTATAACGCATATTTATTTGACAGATTTCGAGGAAGACAATAGCATGTCCACATCAAAAAAATGGAGTAATACCAGAAAGGATGAAGTAAGCAGGAGCGTAGATCTCATTTCAGAGGAGGTGCAGATTGAAAAGAGCAAAACCTGTATTTGATCACTCGTCTCTTTATAAAAAGGAAGACTGGTGGGCGTGCTGGATTGGTTTCATAGTTCTTGCATTGTGTGCCATAGGGATAATTGGTGGGGTGTATAAACCGCCTAAACTTTCTGGCTGGTCTGCTAACCCACTGATTGCCTTTACGGGTCAGACCCTTTTGGGGTATTTGATTATGTACGTTGGCCTTGTTATTATCTTTCTCATTGCAGTAAGGATAATGGGGGAGCAGATCAGAACATATGCTCCGGCCTTTATTATTGTTTTTGCGATCGCGCTTCTCAGTGATGTTATAGGCCATCAAACTACTCTCAAGGTCTATGGGCTATCCTATCCGCTCTGGGCACTTGTGATTGGATTGCTCATTTCCAATACCATTGGGGTGCCCGGGTGGCTCAAGGTTGCAGTGAGACCTGAGCTGTATATCAAGTGCGGCCTGGTGGTGTTGGGTGCTGAAATCTTATTTACACGGATAATGGCACTGGGCCCGTATGGATTGGGTATCGCGTGGGGGGTTACTCCAATCGTCATGTATGTCATGTACCTGTACGGTACTAGAGCCCTCAAAATGGATAAGGACCTCGCCCTGCCCATATCTGCTGCAGCATCGGTCTGCGGGGTTTCGGCTGCCATTGCAACAGGTGCTGCTTGTAAGGCAAAACAGGACCACATAACAATTGCTGTTGGACAGACATTGATCTTTACTGTGCTTATGATGGTCGCGATGCCCGCACTGTGCAGGCTTCTTGGCTTCAATGAGCTTATATCTGGTGCATGGATTGGTGGAACAGTTGACTCAACCGGGGCTGTTCCCGCAGCCGGTGAGATGGTGGGGCCGCTTGCCATGGAGGCGGCGGTTACCATCAAAATGATCCAGAATATACTTATCGGCATAATTGCTTTTGTGGTAGCTACGATATGGGTAACCAGAGTTGAAAGAGTCCCGGGTACTGCCAAACCGAGCGCCTGGGAGATCTGGTTCAGAATGCCGAAGTTCATCGTTGGATTTATGATCGCTTCCCTGGTTTTTTCTTTTGTTCTTAACACGATTATGGGAAACGGGGCGGTAAATGGGATTCTGAAATCTTCAAAGGTATTTCGTACGGAGTTCTTTTCGCTGGCATTTGTAAGCATCGGTCTTAACAGTAACTTCAGAGAGCTGGGAAAATATTTCAAAAAGGGTAAGCCGCTGAACCTGTATTGGGTTGGACAGACATTTAACATTCTTCTGACCCTTTTCATTGCGTGGGTGTTGCTCGGAGGAGTTTTATTTAAAGTTCCGGCTTTTTAGTTGCAACAGGACAAGGAGATGCGATAGGGTAGTCACTGTTATCAGCGCGATTGTTTTCTCCAAAATAAGCTGTACGGGATTCATTTGATCCGTTTACAGGATGGTGTAAAGGTGAGGTTACCTTTTTTCACCGGTCTGTTTCACCGCAGAAAAGGGCGTCTCCTGCGTGCTCTTCAGGTAGAGGTCACAAGTCGATGCACGCGGTCATGTGCCCTCTGTCCTCGTCACGACCTGGCTCATGACTGGCGAGATGGGGATCTGCAGGAGGATGTCTGGAGGGTGATTGAGTCTGACCTGAAGTTGGCCGAGCATGTCCACCTCCAGGGATGGGGAGAGCCGCTGCTCCATCCAATGCTTCCAGTCTGGGCTGCGAGGGCCCGTGAGGCGGGTTGTACTGTGGGTATTACGACAAACGGTGACCTTCTGGATATGGCAATGGACTGGATCCTAGAGGGAAACATTGACCTGGTCACAGTGTCTGTTGCCGGGGCCAATGAGATGCATAAAAGTCTGCGTGGTAGCTCGAATCTCGATAAGGTACTGGGGGCTGCAGGGGATCTTGCAGACCGATCCCGTAAGCGGCACCTCAGAATGAAGGTCAAAATGAGCTTCCTGCTTACTCGCGTAAATGCGCCTGATTTGCTGGAAGTGATTGAATCAGCTTCTCGGGCAGGTCTGGATGAGGTGTTCGTCACCCATCTTGATTGCAGGACTTCAGAATTCCTCTACGATCAGTCAGCATTTAACGGCGACCATCTTCTCCCTGAGATTGTGGATGTTCTCAAGGCAGCAGCTCTTATTGCCCGACGTGCCGGAATTCGGTTTCGTGGTCCGGCCCTCTGGGGAGAAGAGGTTTTAGCCTGTGCCCTCAATCCCCTGCACTTTACCTTTATATCATGGGATGGGAGGGTAGGTCCCTGCGTCAACTTGCTTTTTCCTCTGGATGACTCAATTCCTCGCTGGAGTGAGAAGGGGGAAATCCGCATTGAGCCTGTTGTGTATGGCCGACTTGGCCGCTCGACACTTGCCGCTATACTGTCTTCAAAGGTAAGGGAGCGGTTTGTCTTTCCCTTCAGGGAGAGGCTTGCAGCAGAAAAGCGATTTGTATCCGCGGTTGATTTCGAGCCCAGCATGCGTGCTTTAGAAGCTCTCGAACAGGCTGAGGAAAAGAGGGAGAAAGCACTGCATGACCATCCTCTCCCGGACTCGTGCTCCGAATGTCCAAAAGCCCGTGGATGGTAAGCTTGGTGGCACAGACGCGGCTTAGAAGTATTTATGCTTCTTTTGGTGGTTCTATCAAAAAAGATATAATTCCTTCGAGGGTCCCATAAAAATTATTGCAGAATCTTTTTTAGACGGTTGTTAATCCAGCCAGCTTCTTTTTCAAAACCTGTGGTTTTATAAAACCGAGCTAATTCGTGATAGCGGCCGGCAATGTCGAACCCGATACTGTAGTGGAGCTTTCGGAGGCAAACAGGGCAGAGATGCATCGGCCGTGCATCTGACTCCTTCAGATGGTTTGAGCCGTTCATGAGGCAGTGATAATATATGCAGTGGTACAGCCCGAACATGTGCCCTGTTTCATGGGCAAGGACTTTACAGCTTCGATGAAGTAATAGCCTGTAATACTCATCGGTCCGTGCTTCACCGTAGAAGGCGGGATCATACCGTGCAAAGCTGAACACACCTACGCGTTCGCGAAGGGATGCTTGACCAAAGACAAAGTTCCAGGTTGGATCGGGGTAGAGGTCTTCCATGGTTATTGCGAGCACGCAGTACGCATCCGGAGGAATGTTCTTTTTGAGCAGGTATAGTATGTCTCTGGTGAGCACCTGCCGCTTCCCTGTGAAGGTATTTATCCGAGTGGTGATATCATAATCCTTTAGGGATAGGGCGGGAAGTATCCCGACATCCAGGGAAAAGAAAGCGCTTGCAAACTCTTTCAGTGTGACCAAAGATGGGCTCTGGCCCTCTTGAAACGTTCCTATTGGTTGAAAGTATATTTTACTGCGAGCTTTATCAGGCTTGATAATCCTTGAATGTATGTATTCGTTATAGGTCTGACCGGCTTCCGGATGAAGAGTAAGCCAGTCATAGGGCCCGGGGACAGGCACAGGTTTAAAGTCATCTCCGGGTTCAAAAGCCCTGCGGATATGAGCAGGTAGACCGTTAAGTGAGCCGATTGCATGCATTTTCTCTGATTTGGATGGTAGCGGAGTTTTTTCTCTGGCACACCCAATAAGTATAGTAATAACGATAAATGAAAATAAAATTTTAGTGAATCTCATAATTTATATAAGCTTGATATCTCAAGCATTTTTTTCATTAAATCCAATAATATCACAATCTACTGAGTTTGCAATTTATATCCAATATAACATTGTATACTATGACCTTGTAAACCGGATCAGGACCGTGCTATAATCGAGGAAGCAGTATAAGGAAGCGACCAGACAAAAGCAATGATTAAATCGTCTGTAAAACCTCTCGCTCGTATTCCCACATGGGCCAAAAGGGCCATACCGATCGGGGTGAGTGCGCTCATCCTTTTCTATTACTTTCATAGACAGAACTGGGGGCTACTATGGTCGGCGGTGACTAGGGCCAATTTCATGCTGGCTGTCTTGGCTGTCCTCATTCCCCAGCTCGTGTTCTGGTTTTTCGAGGTTCTAGTAGTCGAGCGGCACGTTCGCTGGTTCCACGGCCCCTTTCCATTTAGGACATTCTTCTGGGTGCGGGGAGCCATTTATCTTTTGATTATAGTCAACCCTTCTTTGGGCATAGGCGGGGTACTCATCTACCTGTGGCGCAAGGCCCGGATCACCTGGTCAAAGCTGTGGGGAATGGTGTTCTTCCGTTACGGGCTCCTCCTGTGGGGGATATGTGTGCTGCTGGTTCCGACCACTATCGCAATGTGCTGTTATGGGCTCTCCCAGCATACAAGAATTGGGATATGGATCTGGTGGGGTCTCATGATCTTCGGGCTTTATTGGCTGATCGAAGCCTGGCTCTACTGGCATCATAACCGTCGATTTGGTATAGGGACGCTGGTGGTCCATAATCCGAATCAGGAGTTCTGGACTGCTTTCCGTCTGGCAACACGTAAACAGTGGTGGTTAACCTGGGCAATGGAGATCCCACCATTTCTACTGTTCCTGACAGGCATCTACTGTCTATCCCTGGCCTTTGAAGTGAGGATACCCTTTTTACGCTTCATAGTGTTCTCCCCTCTTGTGGTGGCCATTACAGATCTGCCAATCGCCTTTGCAGGATTCGGCTCAACCACTCTGGCCTTTTCTGTATTTTTTAAAGAGTATGGTTCAGCCGAAGCAATTGCAGCCCTAACCCTATTTCTGCCATTTGCTCGTGCAACCTTTCGAGTACTCATCGGCCTCGTTTCCCTTCGATCAGCCCTTCTGGATATCAACACTCTTTTACAAAGACCTTCAACCGAAGCCGATGAGACAACGGTCCCGCGTGAATAGGCTGAAAATGTATAGCGATATGATTACAGTTTACAAAGCTTATCGTATCAATTAGAAGTCCTCAGGCCTTCTTTCCTCTTCAATCAATCGAAGGCTTTTAAGAATTTCCGGGTTTTTTTCGCTGTATACCACCTTTCCCGTCTTGCACTCTATGAGAGAATCTAGTTCAATGTCTGCAAGCTTGACATAGTATTTTGTTTTATCCCACTTTGGCAGAGAATCCAAATACCGTTCTACGTCCTCAAAGGTTTTCATTTTCTTATCTACTTTCATTACCCTGGATCTTCCCAGCAAAAGAACATCGTACTCTTTAAAGATAAATGCATTCCCCGCTATGTAGATCATTTCACCCCTGTCATACCAGTCTCCAACATGCTGAATCCATCCAAGGCCCTTTACGCTTTCAAAGATTATAAACCCGTATAGACTGTAACGTTTTTCCACACTCATTTTTTTATAAGATCGTTATTTCAATTTTTCATCTGATCTATGGTTGCGTTATTGTCCATTTATCTTACTCATAATCAGTGAATTATGTTAATCCTCCGTATGTATCCGAAACCAAAATGTGAAGCAGTTATCTTGAAGTAAAGCAAGATATTAAAGAGGTTGTCAAGCTCGTAAATACTCTCCCATAGGAATTGGTTTAATCACCAAAGATAACAACCACTTTGATGACGCCTTCGTCTGGGCTCAAGGCTGTGGAAAAGGCTTCTTCTATCTTATCAAAGGGATACTCATGTGTGATAAGCTTCTCATAGTCAATCTTTTTCTTTGAGAGTAGATCGAGGGCAAGCGGAAAGCCCCAGTTGGGGATTGCATGGGAAGCGAGGAGTTTTAATTTCTTGAAATGAAAGGTATTCGCATTAAAGGTTATGGTCTCCTCACTGAAGCTTATACCGTTGTAGGCAATGCACCCACCGAAACGTGCAAAATCAAGCAGATATGGGATCGTTCGAGGTGGTGAGGTAATAACGATCCGCTCGAAACCCTCTGGAAATTTCTTCAGGACATTCTCACGCCAGTCCGGCTTGTCAGTATCAAAGACCTCTGTTGCACCCATTAACACCGCTACTTCTGCCCTCTTTTTACCGCGGAGTGTGTGAAGACGTCTCCCCAGGACAGCGATTTCTCTTGCCCCAACATTCCGGGCAAGTGTCGTACAGAACAACCCAATTATACCGGGTCCTGAGATGAGCACTCGATGAAAAGGCTCTATCCTGGCTTCACGGGTGATATCAAATGCAACAGTAAGGGGTTCTGCAACCGCTGCCTCGGTATAATCAAGACCGCTGAAAGGAACAACCATGTTTCGTCTTATTCTTATGAACTCTGCCATGGCTGCCCGGTCGTTCATGTAGGTCTGGATGTTGCTGCAGGTATACGGATTCCCATGAAGGCACGAGTGGCATGTACCACACGGCACATGGTTTTGAACGATTACCCTGTCACCCGGCTTCAAGTCTTCTACCGCTTCACCAATTTTATGAATATAGCCTGACACCTCGTGCCCCAGAGGAATGGGCTTTCCTCCAGGAAAGTCATTGTAGAAATGGAGGTCGGTCCCGCATATTCCGCAAGCCCTGACCTTTACCGTCACTTCATTTATTCTTGGTTTTGGGTACTCTGTATCGATTAGCTCTATTGTTTTTTTTGCAGTTACCCACGCTGATTTCATGTCACTTTCCCTTGATGGTTATGGTGGAATCACCCACCTATTCTTTTATGATAAATTATCAATTTTGTCAGTTGGAATACACCATTGTTTATAGGCTCAGATCGACTAACTCGTCAAGAAAAAACTCGAAGCCACGTTTCTGTGCGAGAGCACGACGATATTGGCTTTTAGATACCCTTAAATATAGTATAAGATCCCCTGGGTACAAAACATTTCACACTGTTTTGCTGCTGTATGTCCTATGCAATAAAGTGGAGGTAGTATTCATTGATAATGTTTAATTCTTAGTGAATTTTTTATACTGCCATGGTATACCAAGACTAAATATTGAAGATTTTAAAGAGATGGATTTTATGTGGAATCTGGAAAAAATCAGTGTTGAAAGCTACTCCGGATACAAATTTGATGAAAGCCCGAGGGCATTCACATTTGGAGGAAAACGCTATATTGTCGAGGAGATCATCGATCGCTGGTATGAGGGAGGCCTTAGATCAGATGCACCTATTATAAACTACTTCAGGGTACTGGCAGACGATGAAAGGGAATATCTCATTCGATATGATACATACCATGATGAGTGGACCATGGTCATTCGACGCCCAAGACCCGGTTTAAAACCCGATTAAGGTTTATTTCAAGAGGGGCTTTATGCTTATTGATACACATGCCCATATGGGTGATCCGGTATTCGATCCAGATCGCGAAGACATTTTGAAAAAAGCACAGGCCGCTGGCGTACACGCTGTTATAAACGTCAGCGAGAATCTTGCCGATGCCGAGCGGAACACAAGACTTGCAGAGATCTACCCAATGCTGCTTCCTGCTGTCGGGCTTGCTCCATCCTTTATAGATACCGAGCAGGCGGAATTGGTGATCGCCTTTATTCGAGGGAAGGGGATCAGATTGTGGGCAATCGGTGAGGTAGGGCTTGACTACTGGACAGCAAAGGAAGAAGAAGAGAGGGATCTCCAGCGGGGGATTTTTAATGCTTTCATCGACCTGGCCATGGAGCTTGATTTGCCTTTGAATGTGCACTCCCGTGCTGCCGGGCGCCATGTCATCGATGTGCTTTTAAAGCAAGGTGCCCGAAAGGTGCAGCTTCACGCCTTTGACGGGAAAGCGTCGACAGCTCTGCCTGCTGCAGAAGCGGGTTTCTTTTTTTCGATCCCCCCTTCAGTGGTGCGGTCTCTACAAAAGCAGAAGCTCGTTCGCAAGTTACCCCTCAGCAGCCTTCTCATTGAGACTGACAGCCCGGTGCTTGGGCCATCCCGTGAGCAGCGAAACGAACCCGCCAATGCCCTTGTTTCGATCGCTGCAATCGCCGAGCTTAAAAACATCAGAAAAGAGGAAGTGCTGGACGCAGTAGCGCAGAACACCTGCAAGCTTTATGGTGATATAGACAAATTTCTAGATAAACAATTTTAAGCACGTACGCAATCTTTGTGATCACTTCTTATTTATTCCTGAGGCCTTCTGCAAACTCTTCAGCTGCTTTAAGATCATCAGCATTTGGCTTGCCCTTGTTGATGCCCTCGGATGATAATGCAGTGACAAATCCAAGGCAGGAAAACTCTCCTATGACTTCAAAGCCCTTTTCTTTTACTCCTTCACTGCACCTGCAAGGAAACCTCTCACAAAGTGACGTTGTGCGAAGAGGAAGATTGCGGTTATCGGTATAGCCATGGTTACTGCAGCAGCTCCAACGCGGTTGAAGTAAGAGGCACCGAAGAGGAAGATAAAATCACCTAACCCCACTGGTGCTGTTCTGATTTTCTGGGTCTCGAGTAGTATGGAAGCAAAGGCAAACTCAGACCATGAGCCCACGAAGTGGTATGCACCAACAGAAATGATACCGATAAAAGCGATGGGTATCACAACCCGAAGGAGAGCTTTAATTCTGGTGCATCCATCAACAATCGCAGCTTCTTCCAGGTCCTTAGGGACACTTCTAAAAAACCCAGCACAGAGCCATGTAGTGAGGGGAAGGCCAAAGGCTGAATGTACGAGTATAAGGCCCCAGAGTGTATCACGGATACCGTATTTGCTGATCATAACGTAAATTGGTACCATGAGCGCTGGCCCTGGAAGCATCCTCGTCAATACGAGAATCGCAAGAAGGACTTTACTTCCTCTGAATTGGAATCTGGAAAATGCGTAACCGGCCATGGAGCCAAAGAAGAGTACAAAAAATGTTGAAATTCCTGCAACAAAGAGACTGTTTAGAAGATACTGGTGCCAAAGCAGCGCCTGACCTGACCAGTACCCTGGAAAAAATATTTCCTTGTAGGATATTAGTGTTGGTTTTTTAGGAAAGTATTTTATTGGAATGGCAAAGAGCTCATCGTGGGATTTCAGAGATGTGATTGCCACCCATATTACGGGGAATAAAATAAAAATAAGAATAATAATCCCGATGAGGTTAAGCCCTATTGATTTTGATACTTTCTTTAACCGTACTTTTGCAGGCATGTGTTTACTTCACTTCTTTTATTTACCGGCTTTCCTGAACAGTAGTAGGTAAATCACGCTGATGCCCATGAGTATAACTATGGTTATAACCGACAGTGCGGCAGCCTGGCCGAACCTGAAATTGGTAAAGGCCATCTCATAAATATATGTGGGCAATATATGGGTCGAGTTTATCGGCCCGCCTCTGGTAGTGATCCAGATAATAACAAACTGCTGTATGTTCCAGATGGAGACAATAACCATAAGAATGAGCAACGTATAGCTTACTGTAGGGAGCGATATACGCCTGAACTTCTGCCACTCCGATGCACCGTCAATAGTAGCTGCTTCAAGAAGTTCGGTAGGCACACCCTGAAAGGCTGCCGAAAGCAGGATGGAGAGCATGGGAACATTTTTCCAAACCATTACCCCTATGAGTACATAAAGCGCTATTTTTGGTTCGCCCAGCCACGCAAACCCTTCGGTGAGAATTCTGAGTCTTATCAGGAGGTCATTGATGACACCGAAATCTGAATGTACCATCCACTGCCATATACTTGCAGAGATTACGGGAGGTAGTATCCACGGCAGAAGAATGATCGCTCGCAGTAGCTTGTTTATCTTCCAATCAAAGCTAAGATAGTACCCTACACCAAGCCCTATACCAATAGAAAAGATTGTTGCGAGAGCCATCCATGCAATGGTGTTTCGAATCACAAGAGGGAAAACAGAATCGGTAAAGGTCTTAGTAAAGGTTTTCAATCCGACGAACTTACCTGTTCCAGGGCGTAGAAGAAGCAAGTCGGTAAAGCTCAACCGGATCACATCAAAGATGGGATACGCGACAAGCACAGCAACAACAATAAAGGTTGGTAAGATTAATATATAGGGCAGCTTCAACTTCTTGACCATTTTACTGCATCGATCCCCTTTTATTTTAGATAACATTTGGGAGAGCAGTATGTACCGCTCTCCCTTATTGTGTCGCTTCCGCTATAATCACCAAAAAGCCATAAATCATTCATGCAGAATATCGTAGAGATCCTGTGACTTCTTGGCTGCCTCATCGAGGGCAGTCTGCGGATCTTTCTGGCCAAGTACCACTGCCTGGATTGCTTTTGCGAGATTATTTTCAGCCTCAGAAAGGCCAATGAACCTGGGCATGGGGAGAGAACCCTTAAAGAGTTCTCCAGCCTTGTAGAGCCGTACCCATTCGGGCCACACACGTTCTAAATGAGGTGAATCGTAACATCCCTTGTACGCAGGAACCCTTGCCACCTCCTGGGACCCGTCGTAGAAGAGTAGCTGTTCTGGCTGTGCCCAGAAATCTACATAGGTGAGAGCAGCCTTTGGATTCTTACTGAGCGTTGTTATCATAAACGCTGCAGTCGGATCCATGATGGTGGCAGAAGGTTGATACTGACCAGTAACTCTATCGGGCCGCGGAAACAGTGTTCCCTCCCAGCGGAACTCCTTAGGATCTGCGGGAAACCAGGGTGATATCAGCCAGGAGAGGCCCGCCCACATTGCGGCTTTCTGTTCCCCGAACAGATGTGCTCCTTCCCAGAACCGGGATTCAGTGAGGCCTTTGTTTGTATATCCGCCTTTAATCATATCGTCGTAGAGCTTTAGAGCATCCACAAACCCTGATCCGTTGATCATTATCTTACCCTTCTCTTCATCAAGGAATCTGCCGCCGTTGGAATAGGCAATTCCTTCAAAAATGTTCGTATCAACAGGCGCAAGAGTGGCCTGGAGTGCAATGCCAGGTCTGTCGGGTTTTGTAAGCTTGGCAGCGTACTCCCTCAGTTCTGTCCAGTTTTTTGGTGGATTTTTCAATCCAGCCTCCTCAAACGCATCGAGGTTATAGGCGAGGAATGAGCCCATGTCAACATAGTTTGGAAAGGCGAATAGTTTTCCCTGGTATATACAAGTGTTCCAGATCTCAGGAACGATGCACTCTCTCCAAGATTCAACAACCTCTGCATCAATATCATCAAGGGGCTGTATGATGTTTAGTCCTGCAAAGTCTGGAATATCCTGTCCGAAAGCAATGATAACATCTGCAAGGTTTTTTGTCTGAAAACCGCCAATAATCTTCTGTCTTCTTATTTGGCCGTAAAAGTAGCTGTAATTGAGCTTGATGTTGGGATACTGCTCTTCGAACTTTTTATTCGCCACAGGCCAATATTCTACCTCCTTTGGAGTACCCCCAAGTTTCCAGACGCTGATTTCTCCTACAGCAGCTTCTCCTTCAGCTGCCTGTTTACCACCGCCCGCGAACGCAAAGCTGAAGGGAACACACACTACCACAATGAGTATGAGAATAAATTTTAATTTAATCATAGAGACCTCCTTTCTTTTCAAAGATAGAATGAAGCATAGATAGAATATCATGAAAGCTTGTTTTTTGTAAAGTGAAAATCAATTGTTTATTATTGACAATCAATATCTATACTCTATCAAATGAACCATATTCAACTCCCGATTTGATGAACTGGATGTAGTTACGTTTCTGTCGCTCTGACAAGTACGTGATCGGCCACTCGGTTGCAGTAAGAATGAACCGTTCCTTTCCGCCATCTAGGATTGCTCTTTTAACCAGTTTATCGATTCTTTCCTCTGAGGCTAACTCCAGTTCACTGAATTGAATATTCCCTTCGAGTGTTATGTGTCCCCTTGTAATTTCTTTTGCTTCGTTCAGCTCGATGTCACCGCTCGGTGGACCTTCCACTGGGTTTAATATGTCAACACCCATTTTTAGCAGTTTGGGAAGGGTAGCTCTGATCTTGCCGTGACAGTGTACCCTCACAAAGCAGTTATAGCTGTGAACGAGATCCATGAGTTTGCCGTCATAGGGAATAACAAACTCATCATAAAGCTCAGGAGACATCATTGGCGGAGTGGCCTGTTCCGAACCGCCGAATTCGACCAAAGGGCCAACACTGTTTTCTAAGAGATATTCGAGCTGGCTGTAGATTCTCTCATACACCGTCTCTACAAGGGTTTTGATGATCTTCCTCTCTTCAACGACCCAAAGAAGAAAGGTGTTGAAATCAAACATGTGGGAAATACACACGAGAGGTGTGCTCACAAAACAGCAGATAACCCCCTTATTCCCTAAATCATCCCTTGTTTTGAAAAAGCTCTTCATGTCGGACTTTCTTAATTCATAGGGGACGGAGAGAACTTTTTCTACATCGTCTTTATTTTCAAGAAGCGGTTTTCTCACCCATGTTGTGCTCATGTCCTTTTTTAGTTCTTCTATATAGGTGAGCTCTCCCATCGGTGTGTGTATTGTGTACTCTCTGTGTATGATCTCATCTCTGATCTTTTTATCCCGAATTCGTAAATGATCTTCAGGAATGAGAAAAAATCTCCTATCCAATTCTGTAAAGCTCGTTCTATGTATGATATCACATCCGCTCTCCACTGCGTATTGCACTACTTCGCCGTATAAGGGATCCTTCCTTTTCCAGCCGTTTGTGAACTCATTCAAATGTTCCCCAGTGGCAAACATGAGGTCTTCAGAACCATTTCTTAATTGTAGAATCTCAAAAGTATCAAAAGGCATAACCGGTATCCTGTCTATTCTCTCCCCTTTTACTGTTTTTAATATCCTCTCATTCGATGTTAAATTGTCGATCATTAACAGTAGTTCTCCTCCTCAATACAGATATTACAAACAGGTACAGACCTTGCCGAATGCTCATCGTTATGCTATCAACTGAGACTGTTCCTTGTGTACATTTCATGTACGATATAAGAAATACTTAAAGTTATCGCTGTAACGATCAAGTAATGATTTCATTCTCACGGAATCCGAAATGTTTGTTATTTCAGACAATATTTCATCCATCAGACTCATAAAAGGATATGCCTCGGTTTTAATGTACAGATGATTACATGGATGGAGTAAATCATTGTGCTTTGTTATGTTGAGCCTATTGAAGCTCTTTCCTGATTAACTCCATAACTGAAGAATAAATAACAGTTCTCCCTTCCTCTTCTATAATAAAAAAGGGCGCTCTTTTCATGCTCCAGTATTTGGCAAGCTTCATCCCTTCTTCATTCGGATTCCGGGGATCGGCGTACACAATTTTATCTATTCTATCCAACAATTGCTTTTCTTTTAGAAAATCGTTCACTTCCTTGCACTTTCTACATTCACTTCCATCAGAAAGTATTTTTTTTACCATAATAATCATCGGTATCCCCGTAAAATTTTAATTACTCTAGTATCAACTTCTGATTCAGAGCTAATCTGTCCTTTGAAAGACCCCATTCTTCAAGCATGTGAATATATCGACTGTGCAGTTCTTCTGCAACCGTACGATTTTCCTTGATCACATCCCTCTTTTGGTGTGGATCTTAAGGAAGATGAAAGAGCGCAGCACGAGTCTCCCCGGGTTTGTAGTCTTCAGGTTTAGTGCTGTAGGGAAGACCCTTTGGAGGAGCAGGTTCTTTTCCAGAATTACGTGGGATGCCTGATACATGCAGTGACCACTCCTCAGTGGTAATTACGCTCTTATCGAGCCTCGGAGTACCATGGGTGAGAGGAAATGAGCTTATTATCATGTCGTGTATTTTCTCTTTCTTTCCATCCATCATTGTAAGAAATGAAATTCCGTGGAGCTTTTCTATCTCAACTGTCCAATGTCCAGGCTGTGTAAACCCGCACTGCAGAGTTTGGATGAGCGTCGTTCCACCTTCACGGGCTGTATCGACTAAATCGAGTATTTCCATCACTGTCGGCATCAAGTCGGTTGATGTTACAAGCCCTGAGACGCGATGCTGCTTTGTTTGTTCAGGCATCCGTATGATCAACGGCACTTGGATAATCTCTTCGTAGAGCCTGATTGTTTCAAAATATTCATCTGAGATGAATGATTTACCGATAAAACCATGCTCACCGAAAATTATTCCATGATCTGAAGTAAAGATAACTGCTGTATTGTCACGGAGACCAAGGTAGTCCACCTGTTCCAGCACCCTCCCTATCCAGCGGTCAACCATGGTGGCCTCACCATAATACATGGCGCGGCAATGTTTTATTTCTTCATCGGTAAAGTATTGTATTGGAAAGTATTTGGGATAGATGATACGTTCACCGGTATAACCGGGGTCGTAAAGGTCAACGTAATACTCAGGTGGATCCCAGGGCTCATGGGGATCAAAGGTGTCTATCCAGAGAAAAAAATCTCCTCTATTATAGTTTTTCTCAAGCCACAGGCATGCTTCTGTCATAGTTCGTGGGGCGAAACAATCCTCTTCAGACTTGCGTTGAGCCGTAGTTCGAAGGTGGGGTATAAGATTTACTGCTTGAGCACGTAATTTGTCGGCACTACAAGGAAATTCCACCGTTTCAGGGAAACTATACAGTACATCGTTTTCCTGACCTCTAATCCAGAGATAATTACTAAAACCGCGTTCGTAGTTGAAACCATGCTGAATGATATGTGGCGTATTTGTGAAGTAGGGAAAATCATTATTTTCTATACCTTTATTAATGGTTTTTTTCAAGCCTTTTTTAAACCATCCATTGGGAGACAAGGGGATAACCTAAAGATATTTTAGGCCTTTTGCAAACTCTTTAGCTGCTTTCAAATCTTCGGCATTTGGCCTCCCCTTGTTGATGCCCTCGGATGATAATGCAGTGTCAAATCCAAGGCAGGAAAACTCTCCTATGACTTCAAAGCCCTTTTCTTTTAATTTTGATTTGAATGTCTCATGAGCGCGTGCACTGTAAGCTTTAGAACCAGTGGTTGAAAAAACAAATGATTTTTTTCCTACTTGCTCCGGTAGTGTATCAATGAAACTGTGGACATCCTGATGAAAGCTGCCATGGTAAATACCTGAACCGAAGCCGATTAAATCATACTGATCTACATTATCTATATCAATGTTTTGCGATTTGATTAATTCTGCATCAAGTGCACTGGAAATGACCTTTGCAATTTTTTCTGTATTACCATGATGCTCTGAATGATAAATAATCAATACTTTCATAAAAAGACCCCCTTTAAAGTTTTCAGATATTTAGCTTTCTTTATAATACCATATTCAAAGAAACTTCTTCATGTATTATATAGTGAGAAAATAAAAAATATATTTTTAATCACAAACAAATTACAAGCAGGCACTCAATTGGTGTACATTTCTGCTATTTAAAAATCATGAGCATTAGATTTGATTTTACAGTCATATGGGCTAGAATTTAATTAGGAGAAATATTTTGGATTGGAAGAAATAGATATGAACGAATTAGCTGTAAAAGAAATTGATGGATCTGTTGATCAGCACGCAGGTGAATCAGAAGACACTCTCACTTTGAAGCGAATTTGGAGAAACCGTCGGAATATAAAAGCATTTCAAACCCAGGCCTCATTTTTCCGTTACCTTTTCTTTGAATACAAACGCATCCGCTATTTTGGAAACACGACACATATCTTTTTCCCAAAGATAATTCCTCCCGGCCTCCAGTTGAGTAAGGACGTGTGTGTTACTTTTACAAAATATCTCCAGCCTTGGTGTATTGAACTTCTTGGAGTCATATCCAACTTCTTAAATATGAGATGGCCTCATCTAACCAAAAAAGAGTACAATCTTATGGTGATATTGAAGAAACTCTGTGAGAAAATAGTGGAAACCGATTTTTCTCGTCTCGACTATATTGATAGGAATCTCATTGACAAACTTCGCTCTCTGGAAACCTTCTTTCTCGTTCTTCATTACCGACAGGGTTATCCAGATATCATTTTATCCGTCTTACAGAGGGAGTTGAAAAAGGACCTAAATTATAAAAAAGATGTAAAGGATGTCATTCTCCATGTGAAAAGAATTATCAATAGAGATGACGAGCTTCCGTCCCTTTACAACTTTTTAATTGGCCTGAACATGCTGAAATTCAGACGGTTCTTTAACTTGCAAGATTTAATCCATAGTAACTCTGGAGAAATGGTGAGCTCCACGATCCATGAGTGTGAGATGAAAACGCAGAAGGAGATTGATATATACATCGAGGATCTCAGAAGAGAGCTTATCGATTTGCATAAAAAAAAGCTAGAGATATTTGGTATAAGGTCCTATCTTCCGATTAACGAGTTGAAGGAGATCGATTTCAGAACTCTGGAATACCTATACGAGTCAAGTGAGCCAAAAAAGAAGAACAATTTTTCAAAGGACCAGGAAAACATCGTACTCATTGCGATGCGTTTGTTCAGGACCTTCGTTGGTTCATTTGAAAATATTTTAAACGGAAAGATCAACATATCGGGTGTAGGATATGTAGAGCTGTTCGCGAAAAACTTTTTCCACATGGAATTGACAAAGATTAAATACCTCACAGAAAAGCTTGAAAAGCTCTCCTATCATTTTCAGTCTCCATTTTCATACGATCAGTATTTGCTTCACATGAGCCCGCAGAAAATCATTCCAAAACTGGATGTCGAGGCTATACAGTTGATAGGTGAAGGGCTTACTATACTCAACGACATAGGTAAAAAGCTGGAGCGTGTATTGAGGTTAAGAGGACCGGCTGAGAAAGGGGAAAAGGACCCTGCCCCTCTTGACATAACCGTTCTGAATGGGAAGTCCTTTAGCTTACCATATGAGGATAAAATCATAAAGTTCAAAACAAAATTGGGTGGAAAAACCATTGCTGAGGCTCTCTCCTTTATTGTGAGTGTGAGCTACCTGATGAGTATATTTTTCCGCAAACCAGAAATATATGGACTCATTAGTCAGGAAGAAAAGGTTAAGAGTGAGATTAGATCGAAGCTCGATATCATCGAGCGTGTTGCAAAGCCCAAAATATACCAGGAATTGAGAGATACTTATTTAGGCTAGGTTTTTTCCCACAGCTGCTTGATCTTTTGTTCGAGCTCTTTTCTCACAGTGTGGTCTGCGGAGGGTTTGAGTTTTCCAATCTCTTCGAAAAAGCGGTTTCGCGCATCCAGATCGGCTCTGAATCTTTCTGTTACCTGTTCACTTTTCAGCCCGAAACCAAGCACCGTGCTGAGCAAGGTGTGGCCGTTCATGATTCTTGCTCCATTAAGGAACTCCTCCTGGAATGGTTTTAAAGCATCGGTATGAAAATCGTCAACGAACTTCTGGCCATTTTTGTTCATCTCTGTCCCAACTACAATGGGCAGGTGCATTAATCGAGCACTTTCAACGATTTCATTGAGTTTGCCGATCTTTATTCGTCTTTCTTCCTTGTCCTGTATGTTCCAGTTCCTGTCAGGAATTATTGCGAGGCAGGCAGCCCCTTTTTCCACCATGAAATCCAGAAAAGCCCTGGAGTTTTTTTCCCCTTTACTCGTACCATCGAGCCAGCCTGCTGTGGGTACCGCTCCAAATCCTCTGATCATGGCGATCATTTCTTCTAAAGCTGGGAAATTTTCCTTATCGGGCAGTGAATAGCCCGGACCTCCGTGTTTCATGAGCTTCGACCGAATTAACATCTGGAGCTCTACAGGCGTGTCGATGAGCCCACGAATCTTCTGCTCACTCGCTCCCAGTGCATTTGACCAGAAACGGACCCTTTTTTCTCGTTCGGGAAAAACCTTTTTCGATTTCTCATCAATTGCCACGAGCATGTGACGTTCTGTTGCATTTCCCGAAGGAGTGAGAGGAAGCACCTCCTCCTCGTAATTGATTACAACGTCTCTGAGGTAATCATTAAGCTTTTCGAGCATCACCTCATTTCTTCGCCTCGCCATGGAGGTCATGCACTGCAAGATTCTTTGGGCATCTGTGCTACCCTCTGAGATGTCGGTAAATCCATATCCCATCGAATAGTAGATTCCTGGTTCCTTTGGGGAATTGATTTCACGGTCTTTCCATTCGTCGATGTATACTCTCGACTCGATACCGGCAGTTGCCCTCATTTCGAGCACTGAACAGGCATCGAGGAACTCCTCAACTCCATCCAGCACATCGAAGTCAATGATTCCCGCAGCATACAGGCCACGCTTTTTAGCTTCCCACGCAAAAGCAGAAGGTGAGTAGTAATAAGCGTTAAAAGAAAAAAATGTATGGCAGTGGAGGTTCACGATTGGGAGCTCTGGAACAATTGACACCTCATCTGACTCGAGGAGCTCATTGAGCTTGTGCAAAGCAATATTTCTCATCTCTCTGTCAAAGCTTCCAAGGTCGATTTCATAGTCCAGCTGTTTCTTACTCATACTTTTCCATTTATTGATTTAGGAAAAATTATTATTGATTAACCTGTAATTAGCAAGAAATAATTTATAGAAAATTACACTTTACAGCGGATTTCTATATATTTCGGTTGTTTTTCTATTTTTCCGTATTCATCACGGTGAATTTTTTTCTATCTTTTAATTAATGGGAGAGTGAATGAGATGAGCGGCATAATCACCGCATCTATGCTCTATGATCTTGTTCAGTGTCCTCACAGATTAATGCTTGATCTGTATGAAGACCCTGCCAAAAGGGATCCGGAGAGCAAGTTTATGCAGCTGTTATGGGAGCGGGGTACTCTCTTTGAGCAGAAGGTCATGCAGGATCTGGCAGTAGAGTTTACCGATTTAAGTGGGAAAACCTCAGATGAACGTGAGCTGCTCACACAGGAGGCTATTGCGCGAGGATACCGGCTGATTTATGCTGGACGTATAAGGTCAGGAAACCTCCTGGGAGACCCAGATCTGCTGAGGCTGCAGGGTGACGGGTATGTTGCTGGTGACATTAAAAGCGGTGCTGGGGAAGAGGGGGCAAACGATTCCTCGGAAGGAAGGCCTAAAAAACACTATGCAGTACAGCTTGCCTTTTACACCGACGTTCTTGAGAGGATGGGTATGTCTGCAGGCAGGTATCCCTTTATCTGGGATGTTCATGGTGATGAGGTGGTGTATGACCTTGACGCACCGCAGGGCACACGGCACAAGCAATCATTGTGGCAGTTTTATGAGGAATGTTTAAGGCAGGCGGGCAGAATTGTGTCTCGAAGGGGACATACAAGACCGGCCCTGTCGAGCACATGCAAGCTCTGTCACTGGCGCTCCGTCTGTATTAATCATCTGGAAGAGCTGGACGACCTG
>Ga0209636_10000743_pt1 | contig 32344 bp, 24 predicted proteins | sample DeeMarSWOR152_54_FD_187464 | JGI IMG/M metagenome (GOLD analysis project Ga0209636, IMG submission 187464) | Marine sediment microbial communities from White Oak River estuary, North Carolina - WOR-1-52-54 (SPAdes) (version 2) | ecosystem: Environmental > Aquatic > Marine > Intertidal zone >...
TACCATCGGGTAAAGGACAATCTGAAAGACAAATTAAGTTGATGCAGTACTATGGAACCACTTTTATGGGAGGTGTTGCTTCATATGCTTTACATCTAGGTCAAATTGCCAAAGAAATGGGAATTGAACCAAGCAAACTTAAAATCAGAAATGGTATTTTTGGAGCAGAGATGTTTACCTCTGGATTGAAAAAGCGAATAAGGGATACATGGGACATGGATGTCCACGATATTTATGGTCTTACAGAGATGTGTGGACCCGGTGTTTCAACCGATTGTGATTTTCATAACGGTCTTCATTTATGGGAAGATCATTTCCTTGTCGAATGTATTGATCCAAAAACCTTGGAAGCAGTTGATTTGGAAGAAGAAGGAGAAATCGTATTAACAACTCTAACTAAGGAAGGTATGCCTCTTCTAAGATTTAGAACTAGAGATATCGCTAAACTTTACGATCAAATAACATGTGAGTGCGGAAGAACCCATATAAAACATACTTCAATAAAAGGACGAAGTGATGACATGGTTATAATTCGCGGTACCAACATTTTTCCAGGACAGATTGAATCTGTATTAATGAATGATAAGAATGTTGGTGGAAACTGGAGAATGTATATAACAACAGAAAATAATATCGACGTATTAACTATAGAGGTAGAAGTAAAAAAACAAATCAGTATAAAAGATATTAATAAATTAGAGCAAAAGCTAAAAAACGATATTAGGTCGGTTATTGTATTTACACCTATTATAAGGGTTTTACCACCTAATTCAATCCCAGACACTGGTTTAAAGGCAAAGAGAGTAATCGACGAAAGGAATAATCACCTATGAAAAAACTTGAAAAAACTTTAAAAGGTAGAAAAGGGCCAATTGCAGAAAACGAAGTAAAAGATATTTTGAACGCATTTGGTATTCCTACCACTAAATACAAAGTTGTAAATTACGAAAAAGATCTAGAAAATATTGATTTGAAATTTCCTGTAGCAATTAAGGTTTGTTCTGAAAATATACTTCATAAAACTGATGTTGGTGGAGTAAAACTCGATATTAAAAACATGGAGGAATTAAAAGCCATTTTTAAGGATTTTAAGAAAAAATTTCCTTCTGAAAAAATTCTTATAGACCAGATGGAGGAAAAAGGTGTTGAGGTTATTGTTGGTCTTGTTCAAGATCCTACTTTTGGACTTTCTATTATGTTTGGAATTGGTGGCATTTTTACTGAGCTTTACAAAGATGTAACATTTAGAGTTTTACCTATCAATAGGTATGAAGCTGAGCAAATGATTGAAGATATTAAAGGTAAAAAGTTATTCGAAGGTTTCCGTAATATTAGAGCCAACAAGCAGTTAGTTGCCGATCTTCTTCTTAAGGTTTCAGATTTTGGACAACAACTTGATAAACATATCGATCAATTGGATTTGAATCCTGTTTTTGTATATGATTCAAACCTAGTTGTTATCGATGCGAAATTGATAGTGAAATAGTTTGTAATCAAACCAATATTAGATGGCAAAAGATAGCTTTATAAAGAGCTCTTATTTGAGGAATGTTGTGTCTTATGGTAACTAAAACAGATAAGTATGCAATAAAGGATATATCTTTGGCAAAGGATGGAAATAATTTGATTCATTGGGCAGAAGACCATATGCCTGTTTTAATGAGAATAAAAAAAGATTTTGAAAAAAAGAAACCATTAAAGGGTATAATTCTAGGATGCTGTCTTCATGTTACTAAGGAAACTGCTGTTTTGGTTAGGACTCTGAGAGCAGGGGGAGCGCAGGTTGCATTATGCGGCTCAAATCCACTTAGTACCAATGACGCTGTTGCTGCTGCACTTGCAAAAGAAGGTGTTTTTGTCTATGCATGGCGTGGATTGTCAAATAAAGACTACTATTGGTGTGTAGATAAAGTTCTTGGTCATAATCCAAGTATTACCATGGATGACGGTAGTGATCTTGTAACCAGATTGCATACAACTAGAAAAAATGGATTAAAATATGTTATTGCAGGTACTGAAGAGACAACAACAGGTGTTAATAGACAGCGAATAATGGCTGATAAAAAAGAGTTAGCATATCCCATTATAGCTGTTAATGACGCTATGACAAAACATTTTTTCGATAACAGATATGGAACAGGTCAATCAACGATTGATGGTATTCTTCGAGCTACATCTGTATTGATATCTGGTAAAATTTTTGTTGTATCTGGATATGGATGGTGTGGAAAAGGTGTTTCTATGCGTGCTCGTGGAATGGGTGCAAATGTGATTGTAACTGAAGTTGATCCAGTACGAGCACTTGAAGCAGTGATGGATGGCTTCCGAGTCATGTCTATATCTGAAGCTGCAAAAATAGGTGATATTTTTATAACTGTTACAGGTAATAAGCACGTGATCGATAAGCCCTCAATTGATGTATTTAAGAATGGAGCTATAATTGCAAATAGTGGTCATTTTGATAATGAGATTAATATTACATACTTAGAAAACGTAGCAAAGGATTGGATTAATATCCGTCCGAATGTACGAGAATATCATTTGAAAGATGGAAGAACAATTTATTTGTTGGCTGAAGGACGCTTAGTTAATCTTTCTGCTGCAGAAGGGCATCCCAGTGAAGTTATGGATATGAGTTTTGCAAATCAAGCACTTACAGCAGAATGGCTAACTGATAAAAAAACAATAGCTAAGTTAGAGAACAAGGTTTACCCGGTACCAGAAAAGATAGATAAAGAAATTGCTTTACATAAGTTACACAGCATGAATGTTTCTATTGATAAGTTATCAAAAACCCAAAAAGAATACATGGATAACTGGCAAGAAGGCACCTGAAACGAATAATATCATATCTAATTAAGGATATTCTTTTAATGGTTTTACGTTATAGGGGACATTAATGATTGTATTGATTGGTACAGGACATGTATTTGATTTATCTTCATCACTTATTAGAACATTTGATGAAAAAAATCCAGATATAATTTGTGTTGAATTAGATAAACAACGATACAATGCAATTATGATAAAACGCAATAACCCAGAGGCTTTTAAAGAAGATAGAAAAAACCTGCCATTCATATATAAATTACTTGCAAGATTCCAGGAGAATTTAGCAAACGAGTATGGTGTAAGTGCAGGAGATGAAATGTTGACAGCAATTAATTATGCTCAATCACATCAAATACCTGTTGAATTTATTGATATGAATGCACAACATCTGTTTACAAAGATGTGGAGATCCATGCCTTTTTCTGAAAAATTCCGGCTTTTATTTTCAGGTGTTGGAGGATTATTTGTTAGTAAAAAAAGAGTTGAAGAAGAATTGAAAAATTTCCAAAAAGATTTTGATTCTTATATCGAAAAAATTGGAGAAAAATTTCCAACAATTAAAAAAACACTCATTGATAAAAGAAACGAATACATGGCAAACAGACTAGCAAAATTAAACGAACACTATCAGAATATAATATCATGTATAGGAGATGGACATATCCCAGGTATGTCTAAATTACTCGAAGAAAAAAAAATTGAATATAAAGTAATTAGACTAGCTGAGCTGAGAAATATGAAGGATACCGATCCAACATCTGGGCAGTTTTCAGTCAACTACAAACCTAGATAGAATTATTATCTTAATTAAAAAAATAAGAATGAGTAGAAAATTTATTGGGCCTGTAGCCTAGACTGGATAGGGCGACAGCCTCCTAAGCTGTAGATCGCGGGTTCAAATCCCGCCAGGTCCGCTAGATTTTCGAGGTTATGCTCCATAATTTTATATATTAATAACTCTTTAGAATAATAAAAAGGGGGAAAGAAAAAATGAGAAAAATATTAGTATTATTATTAGTTGAAATTTTACTTTTCAGTGGATTACAAGCTTTTGCATATTCCTTAGATAAAGCTGTAAATCATTCCCTTGATATTAAAGAGGAGACATGTATTCTTAATAATCAACATGATTACGATCAGTTTTTGCATATTCCAACAGAATATGAAGAAGGATGTATCCTTGTTAAATTTGAGGAAGGAATCGATATTTCTACACCTCAAAATGTTTTCAAAACAATTAATTTAATCGTTAACAGCGATCCTTCATTTGGGTCTGTTTTAACTGCAAAGCATGCCTTCTCAGGATTAGAGATGAATGTTGAAAAAAAATGTCAGTGTGGCCTGGATAGGTGGATCAAGGTGACCTTTGAAAGTGTTGATGATCTTTTCGAAGAATTGGAACGATGGGAAAAACATCAGTTTGTTCTTAATGCTCAGTTGAATTATAAGATGACACAATACATTGAGCCAAATGACCCCTATTATTATTCTTCGGGAAGTTGGGGACAAGATTTTCAGGATCTGTATGGTATGCATATGATAGATGCCAGTGATGCATGGGATATAAGTACAGGAAGTGACAATATAGTTGTCGCAGTAATAGACACAGGCATTGATTATTATCATGAAGACATCGTTGGTAATCTTTGGATCAACCAAGATGAAATACCAAATAATGGTATAGACGATGACAATGATGGGTTTATTGATAATATCTATGGCGCTGATTTTTCTTATGAAGATGGTGACCCAATGGACGGTCATGGACATGGGACTCATTGTGCAGGGACAATTGCTGGTGTGGGGAACAATGCAATAGGCGTAGTCGGTATGAATTGGCAGACCAAAATAATGGCAGTGAAAGGTCTTGACGATTCAGGAGATGGAAATTCTGATGACCTTGCTGATGCACTTCGATGGGCTGCTGATAATGGTGCGCAGGTTCTGAGCAATAGCTGGGGGCCATGGGGCGGAAACCCGTCAGACCCTATCGTTGAAGACGCATGCAGGTATGCATATGCTTTGGATTGTGTCATTGTTTTCGCTGCAGGAAATGATAATGCTGATGTTAAAAATTATTCTCCTGCAAATATGAATAAAACAATTGCAGTTGCTGCAACTGATTATCAGGATAACAAAGCGCTTTTTTCGAATTGGGGAGAAATCATTGACATGAGCGCACCAGGTGTTGAAATCCTCTCATTAAGAGCTTCAGGGACCGATATGTATGGGGATGGAACACACATCGTGGATGATAAATACTATTATGCAAGTGGTACTAGTATGGCATGTCCACATGTTGCAGGATTGGCAGCCCTTATTCGTTCAATTGTTCCTGATTTTGCAAATTACGAGGTCTTAGAACGACTGGTTTCAACCACAGATGATATCTACAATATTAATCCCTTTTATGAGGGGCTGCTTGGAAGTGGGAGAATCAACGCTTCAGAGGCGATGCACATCCCTGATCATAACGTAGGTGTTCGTTTATTTCATGCACCAGATCATGTTCAATTTTCACAATCGTTTTTTGTAAATACCACTATCTTTAACAATGGTTTACACAAAGAGTTTAATGTTGTGGTAAGCCTACGAGCAGATGGTGAAGAAATTGATAGTTTTACTATTCCATTTTTCGAACGAACCAGGCAAGAACTTAGCTTTCTGTGGACACCATCTGAGGTAGGTGTGATTAATGTAACTGTTAATGTAACCATTACCGGTATTACTGAGGAATATTATGGAGATAATGAACTCAGTAAAATAGTAACCATAGGAGTTCTCAATTGTAATACTAGTGAATGTTTTGAGACGATTCAAGAAGCAATAGATGATGATGATACTTTAAATGGTCATACGATTCTTGTACCTAATGGAATATATTATGAAAACATTTTGATAAACAAAGGTATTTCGTTGACAGGGTGGTATAAAAACCGAGATGTTACAATTATAGATGGTGAAGGCAGTAACATCGTGGTCAATATAATCAACGCCAATTCTGCTTGCATTAACGAATTCTCCTTAAGAAATAGTACATATGGGGTGGCTGTTGCATCATCTTCAAATATAAAAATAGAGAACACGATTATTAGCGAAAATCAATTTGGAGTAGCTCTAAACGGAGTATCTACAAGCACTGTATCATGGAATGATATTTTTAACAATCAACAAGGATTCCTACTTGATTCAGGGAGCACTAATAACCGTATTTATTATAATCTAATAAATAACACTGCCAATGCCTTTGATAGTGGAAGTGATAACCAGTGGGATAACGGCTATCATGATGGTTTTCAACCAGATGGTGGAAATTATTGGTCTGACTATTCAGGCAATGATAATTTCAAAGGGCCAAATCAAAATATTCCTGGTTCCGATGGTATTGGTGATACCCCTTACAATATTTCAGGTGGCAGTAATTCGGACAGGTATCCATTGATGGAGCCACCTGGAAATCTTATGAAAATTATCCATGTTGACGATAACAACACTAATGGACCTTGGGATGGGACAAAAGAACATCCCTATCGACGTATTACCGACGGCGTCATCAATGCCAGGGATAACGACCGAATATTTGTTCATAGCGGATTGTACCTTGAAACAATTTTTCTTAATAAGTCAATCGATCTCATTGGTGAAGACAGAGACACAACAACAATAGACGGTTATGAAAATACTTGGTGGGTCGTCCGCATATATTCAGAAAATGTAACTCTGAGCAACTTTACCATTATAAATAGTATACCTGAAGGAGCAGGAATAAAAGCTTTCGCCTCTCGTCTAAAGATTAACAATACACTGATTAGCAACAACCATCGTGGGATAGAGCTCAACCAACAATCTAATATCACTATATCTGGAAACATTATCACAAACAATACCGGCGAGGGAATTTATCTCATGCGTTCAACCAACAATATCATTCAGGGAAACACTATCACAAATAATGAAGAAGGGATTTATCTAAGAGATTCATCCGACAACACTATCTTAGGAAACAGTGTTAGTAATAATATTGAAAGAGGAATTGCACTTAGTAATGCAACTAACAACACTTTTTCTGACAACACCCTCACATATAATATCATGGCGAACTACGAGCTCACCCGCTCTTGTAGGAACACAGTTACCAGAAACATAGTTACTCATAGCGATTACTATGGTATCAAAATAGCAAGCGATTCATATCAGAATATAATAACTGAAAATAAAATTTCGAATAACGATCGGGAGGGTGTGTATATAATTTATTCATCTAACAATAACTGTATTTACCACAATATCTTTCTTTACAACCATGAAAGTGCGTATGATAAATGTAACAATATTTGGGACAATGGTTATCCCAGTGGGGGCAACTATTGGAGCGACTACCATGGGACAGATAATGATGGCGATGGCATCGGGGATACTCCCTACTATGTTCGTGGTGCTTCCAATCAAGACCGATATCCATGGATCCAAGTGTCAGGAATTCCTCGAGCAGAAATAATTTCTCCAGTCGAAGGGTTTCTTTATATAAGGAATAATAGGATTATTCCATTTTTTACTACAGTTATATTGGGAAAGATAGATGTTGTTGTGAATGCATCTGAACCGCAAAGTGGCATAAATAGAGTCGAGTTCTATCTTTATAAAGACTTGCAAGAGATTGTTACTAAGATGCCTTATGTTTGGACATGGGAGCGAGGATCACTTTTACAACATCGGTATACAATTCGCGTTATTGCCTATGATAATGACGGCGATAGTCATGAAGATGAGATATTTGTTTGGCGGTTCTTCTAAAGGCATAGGTCATTATCTAATCAAAATGCAGTGATTAGAGACTAAGAGTTGTATTATCTGTTATGATTAGATTCTCTTCAACAAAGATTTATATGGAAGTAAATTGGAGCGGAATTGGAACAATTGCTTAGCAATAGTTGAAAATTTATCTAAAAGATCATGTTTGACAGGAGATAAAAACCTAAGAACTCGTCCCATAAAGTATTTTTTGCAAAGTCAAGACCGTATGATCGGTCTCTGTATTGTTTAAATAATCCGTCCATTGGAGTATATGGAAAATAAATAGATAAGCCATTGGTATCAGGTTTGCTAGTACCATGAAACTCTTTGATTATAACATTATCAAAAGCCGTTTGAACATTTTTTATTTTCTTCTGAGTAATAGGTCCAATCCCATCCTGGGTAAGTAAATTTTCAGTAAAACCATAGAAATCAAAAAGTCGATATCGCTCTTTTATATCAGGATACTCTCCAAGTTCAAAAGTTACATTTCTAGCAGTACTAATCTTTTTATACAATCTAAACCATCTTAACATCAAATTAAAGCAAAGTTTATTGATAGCGGTTTTTAGATCCTCAAGCTTATTTGTTTTTACAGCAACCATAGTGCGTTTATGCCCCCATTCTCCACCTAGATTTTCTACAAATTCGATTATCTCTTCCCCTATTTCATAGGTATCTAGTGAATATTGTGTATGTAAAAGCTCACAGATCAATTCAGAAAGCCCTAGCTTATAACCACACAATTCCTCGCTTCCAATATAGACATCCACATTGTTTCTAAGCTCATATGAAGATTCCAAAGAACCCATTAAACAAGGGGCATTAAACATAATAATATCTATCTTGCCAGCCTCATTTAAGGCCTTTTGCATTTCATTCATAGTAAGCAAATCACCACCACTTGTATCATCTCTACATGCACCTTTCCAACCTGCTCCATGATCATAAAGATCCATAATGTATCGATCTGCGGGAAAATTTGATTTACAATATTCAATGAAATCCTTAAGAGTGACATAATCACCCATATTAATTTCACCTAGTTCATCCAAAAGAATTAATGTATGATTCTCATCGACTTGCCAAAGTTTAGCTGGTCCATTTTCGGTATCCTGTAAAATAATAAAATTCACATGTTCCCCTGAATAAAACTCTGATGTAAAATTATTTATCGGATCCCAGGCATATTCAAAATCTGCATCATCATACAACATGAAGGTCCATTCTTTCCCAGTGCTTTGGGAAAATTGTGTTTGTTTGGAATTTATATCATATTCTGTTTCAAAATTTTTATATTTCTCTGCAAAAACTGTCGATGTAAATGGAAGCGTACTAGTCATTAATAATATACAAAAAAACATTACAAATATTTTCTTTTTCATTTCTTTTTCCTCCATCAAAATAAAATTCATAGATAAAATAAGATATTTAGATATAAATATATCTATAACTACTATTAATTATTCTCCTTAGAAACTATAATTATAGCCTCATGATTATTGCCACATGTTACTCCAAGATTAGCTGCAGAAAACTAGAAAATATGTATTTTAAATGCAATTTTTCTCCCGTAAGATTCTTCTAACCCGCCTGATCCGCCTGAGTTTTTTTGCTTTTCAATAGGGGAAAATCTTACTAAATTACGTTGTTCGTATGGTTTAAAAGAAAAAGAAGTTGTTACAAAAATTTTAACATCAAATAATAATTTTTATTATGGAATTAAAAAAAAGAAAAGAAAGGTTTTAGTAAGTTGAACTTGCTAAAACCAAACTTCGATAATTATGTAAAAGTTCACTTGGAACTTTTCCTGTTAGATTTTTACCTACAAATATCAGCACCAATAAATATATATAATAATATCCCATACCCACATTATTCCCACAGTGTTAGTAATGAAAATAATAGCGCTAATAATTATTGGATTACTTCTCCTTACAAATATATCTATAGCAGATGCAAGCTCAATCAATTCATTAACTAAAAAACAAGTAAATGAAAAAGGAAATGATGGAAGGATATATGGCTATGTAGAAACCCAAGGACACTCTATGCCAGTAGGTGTAGCTGATCTAAAAGTTGCATGCGGAAAAAATCTAAATGATTATGAAATAAAAATTACTACTGAAAACGGGTTCTTTGAGTTTTCAGATCTAACTTATGAAAATACTGGAACTAAATATTATATATGGGTTCTTCCAGGACAAAACGTAATTTTTCCAGGAATAAAAACAGTAAAATTAAATGATGAAAACTCAGATGAAAATGTATACTTTTTTGTTTTATTGAAAAATTCAGCAAGTAGAAATAATGTAATAAATAACTTTATTTTTCAACTTGTTAAAAACTTGCTAGCTATGACATTGTTATTCAATTTTCTTTTCTGAGAACTTCAATTAATTTACAATATCTAAAACCTATAATTCGTTCAAGATAGTTCATAATATAATATTTCCACCTGGTTTTATTTTTATAAATGTGAAGAAAAATCACTCTAACTCCTTTTTCATCCAATATTTTTCTGAGGTATTCATAGTCAAAACTTGATGATCCACAAACTTCAATATAAACCCCAAAAGGGATTTAATAGAAATCTGTTGCCCAAACCCTTGGCTTTTTATTTTCATCGCACACAAATACAGCTTGTTCATATCTCCATTTAATACTCATTTCTTTCAATAAATCAGCTAATTCTTTTTCAAATCTAATCATATTATCATAAATCGATTTTTTCATAATTTAACACCTTAAAAAAAGAAAAAAAGGTTTTAATTAGAAGAACCTGCTTAAAAACCAAACTCTGCTAAAATTGTAAAAGTTCACTTGAAACTTCTCCTGTTAGGTTGTTCACAACCCGCCAGGTCCGCCTGATATTTTATGCCTTTTCTTAAGGAGAAAATACCACAAATTAGTTTTGTTCGTATGGTTTGAAAGAAAGAAAAAAGTTAGATTTAGTTTTATTTTAAGTTCATAGTCCCAATAGATGTCTAAGTATTGGAAATCTTTCAAACAACCAAAGCAAAATAGGGTGTATGTTAAACAGTGCTTTGTTTCTTGGTATAGTTCTTCCTCTTGGGTTAGGCCATTGTTTAATCAAAGGACAATTATCCTTATTATCTCTACCTTCTATCTCATAAGGTATATTCCACATCCAAGGTTTTAACAGACTTCTTATAGCAAAAGGATATTTTTCCTTATAATCCGACCAGTAGTTACCATATTTTCCATCATCCCATATATTGTCACGTGCTTCATGTGCGTTATACATATTGTCTATGAAGTTATTGTGATAAATAATATTATTATTGCTCAAATAACTACTATTTATTCCTACTGTATTATTTGAAATCATATTACCAGTGATGTAACTGTTGTGAATACTGTTAAGATAAATGCCACTCCAGTTATTTGATATAATTGTATTACCAGAGACATTATAATAATACTCAGTAAAAAAATATCCAAGGCCAAGATAAATACCATATCTATCGTTTAAAGTAATATTATTACCCAGAATATTATTACCCAAAATATTATCATTATTGCCTACACGAAATTGTATTCCATCCATGTTATTTGAAATATAATTACCAATAATATTGTTGTTAGAACCTATTAGGTTTATACCACAATATTTATTCGATGTGATGGTGTTATATGAGATATTATTATTTTTGATGCGCTCATGGAGTCCACCAGATATCCCACTATCACAACCATCAATAACGTTATGACAAATGTTGATGTAGTTTGAATCTTCAAGATATATTGCCTCACCATTTGTATAGCTAATTATATTATCTGTGAAATTTGAATTGGAATTAACCCAGGAATAAATACCAGAACTACAATTTGAAATAAAGTTACCACTGATAGTGTTATTTTTAGTCCATTTTTGACGTATTCCACTTCCATAATTCGAAATTATGTTGTTATCTATGATAATGATGTTGCCACCATGTTCGATACTTATACCTTCTCCTTCGTATTCTTTAATATTGTTCCCTTTAATTGTACAAAACGATGTGTTTGAACGTAAATCTATTACCCGATATGAATTTTGTATAGTAAACCCAGTAATGTTCACCCAGTCAGCATAAACATATACAACATCTAGACTTCCATTACCATCAATAATGGTTGTATTCTTATCTTCTCCAATTAGACTAATTGATTTGTTTATGATAATGTTCTCATAATAGATTCCGCTGGGGATATATATTGTATCACCATCTGATGCGTTATCAATTAAATCCTGAATATAACCAGGAGAATCAAGAGTTGTTATAGTTGTTTTTTCTTTTTTAACACCAACTATTGATGGTATAATACCCATTCCAACTAACATAACTATTATTCCAAAAACCAATCCTATTCTAAAAACATTTTTTTGCATAAATCTTCGTTCCTCCCTTATAGAAATAATTCCAATCTTAAAATATTTAATAGGTTATTTTGATTTAAATGTTATGATAAAAAAATATGTAATTAAAAGATATACAAACAATAAATTAAACACCATTAATTATATTAATTGTCATTTACAAAAAAAGAAAAAAAGAAAATTTTAATGAGAAGAACTTTGCTTAAAACCAAACTCTCAAATTTTTATAAAACTTCACTTGGAACTTCTCCTATTGACTTGTTCACAACCCGCCAGGCCCGTTAAAATATATTAAAACAAGAAAGAACCTGCTAAATATTGCTGCCAAAACTTATATATAACAACAGATAGTTTAAAATAACTAATTTGGGGGAAAGGAAATGAATAAAATCTTACCCTTAACAATATTTTTCATGCTGATTTTATGTGGAATGAATGGAATTGCTAATTCTACAGACAGACAAAATTATATAAAAGTTGAAAGTGAATCACAATCAGATTTATGGTTAGTAGTCGCATGGGGAGTAATAAGACCTGGTCTGAGAGTTAGAGTTTATAATAGAGGGTCAGAAGTATTTGATGGAAATATTAGTGGTAATATTTCAATAGATGCTCCATATATGAAATATGGAAATCAAACCTTATTTGGTCCTGAATATTTTCATATAGAACCTAGTGAATATGTAATAGTGAATCATACTAAGTTCTTAGGATTTGGTATTGCAGATTTTGTCGTTTATTGCGATTCACCAGTTGATATTACTTTAAAATTTCGTACATTTATTTTTTTATTTTGGATATGGTCGTTTATATTTTGGGAAGCCGAAACTTAATCATAATCCTATAATTAGAAACTTGCCAGGTAAAACTCCAAAGATTCATATTGAATGATAACTTATGAACTTAGCATAAATATAAAAAAGAAAGAAAAGGTTTAGTAAGAAGAACTTGCTTAAAAACCGAACTTGGTTAAAATTGTAAAACTTCACATGGAATTTCTCCTGTTGGGTTATTCATAACCTGCCAGGCTCGTTTTTTATATTGAATTAAATCAAAAAGTTTTTTATTAATAGTATGTTTTATTTTTACAGTTTGGGGAGAACCCATGATTAAAAATCAATTATTTATAATTGTAATAGTTTTAATCTTAACATTAGGTACTTTTAGTGGCTGTATACAGACCGAAGAACAAGGGGATCAGTAGAACAAAATTATCGGTTCAGGAATTATCACTACTATTAACAAGGATTTTAAAGATTTCACAATGATACATTTAGATTCAGTTTTTGATGCTACTATCATCAGAACAGATAATTATAGCGTTGTTTTTAGAATTGATGATAATATTGAAGAGTATTTGATTGTTGAAAAAATCGATGACACATTAAAAATTAATCTACAACCAGATAAAACATACAGTAAAATAACAAATGAAGTTACCATAACTCTTCCAGATATTGAGGCATTGATAGTTGATGGTGTATCTAAAGCGAACCTCTCAGGATTTAACTTCTCACATGACTTGGAATTCGATATTAATGGAGTAAGCATGCTAAATGCTAATATTGATACTGGTCATATAGATTTACAAGTAGATGGTACGAGTACTATACTTCTTTCAGGAAATGGTACAACAGCATATATTTCAGTTAATAGCACAAGTACAGTTGACCTGAGCAATTTTAAAACAACAAATACAACTGTAAATATTGATGGAACGAGTACGGTTATATTAAACATAAATGGGACACTTAATGGATCTGTTAAAGGTGTATCAACACTTTATTATTTAGGAAACCCAATCTTGGAAAATATAACTTCAGACAAACTATCCTCAATTGAAAAAATAGAATAAAAAATAAGACAAATAAAGAAAAAATAAAAAGGTTTTAGTGAGCTGAACTTGCTAAAACTAAACTCTAAATTTTTTATAAAAGTTCACTTGGAACTTCTCCTGTTGGGTTGTTCACAACTCGCCAGGTCCGTGACTCTCCAAAAGGAGAAAAATAAATCGAAAAAACACCGTTTTTCGATGCTTTCGGATTTTTTTAATTAATTCAATAAAATATTTTATAGCTGGGAGGTATCATATTCCCCTCTTATGCTAATTTTTTAAGCTCTTTTGAAAGGCCTTTATTATATTTGGAGGTGTCTCGATTGCTTTTTCTGTGAATAACCTACTTTCTTCCTGGCTCATACCAGTATTAACTTCATATCGATATCCTAATCGTATACCATAATTTTTATCTTCAGTATATATCTTACTAATACCATATTTTTGCGGCTCTTTAAAAATTATTGTTCCTTCTTCAAGAGAAAATTGTTGTATACTTGCAGCGTTAAAAAATTCTTTATTATGTTTAAGAAAATTAAGAGTAATTAAAGCCTCCTCTTTAGTTTCAGTTGGAAATCCAAAGATAACATGGATAGTTACAAGGATTCCTGATTCTTTGAATTGTTTAAGTATCTTTTTTGCTAGTTCTGGATTATGGGGTTTATTTATTAATTCTACTATTCTTGGGGACATTGACTCTAAACCTGCATCTACTCCTGTACACCCTGATTTAGCCATAGTTTGGGTAAGTGATTCGTCAAATCCTGGAACCAAAGCAATACTGCATGACCAAAGTATCTTAAAATCTTCTTTTATCAATGCTTCTGAAAATTCCCTTAAAAAAGCTGGAGGTAACCAGTCATCTACAAAATAAAATTGAGAAATTTTATATTTTTTCTTTAAATTTTTAATAATTTCTATAATTTGCTTGACATTTCCACGAGAATATTTTTGATGGGAGAGGTAATATGTGCAAAAAGTGCATTGCCCCCAGAGACAACCGAATGATATACGCAAGGGTAGTGAAGAACAAGGAAATTCATCAAAATTAGGCGTGAGAATATATCTGGAGTTACATGAGAAAATGTATTTACTCTTTGAATATCTGTTATTTTTGTTTTTAAAATATAAATTAGGCACTTTTTTAAAATTTCTTGAATGTTCAAGTTGGTAGATCAATTCAGCTAAGGGTTCTTCTCCATCATCAACAATAAATCCATCCACAAAATTAGACAGTTCTTCTTTTTTTATCAAATAATTTATGTGTTTTGTGATTTGAGCTCCACCCATAACTATGAATATATCTTTGTTAAATGATTTTAACATTTTAGAAATGATTAATGAGTAAAAAAGCTGTTCAGGGAAAATAACTGAAAATCCAACTAAATCTTGTTTCTCTTTCTTAATTAATGATTCGATATATCGACAAATTTTATATTTATTATATTGCGTATATTCAACAGCCGTGTTAATAATTGAATCAAGCGACCAACTGAATGGGGAACTTTTCTTATGTTCTTTTTTCTTTGAATATCGAAGGCTTTTATTTATAGCATCAAAAAGATTTAATATTTTTTTAATCTTAGGCTTATTGAAATTTGCTATAATAAATGCAGAATTTGATATCTTTTTATAAAAATAGTTTGTTAAAATTGTTAAAACGCTTTTTAATTTTGATTGTATAACAAATCTTAAATCAACTACATTTAAATTTTTGTAATTTTTATTATTTAAAAATGCATTTAATTGTGGTATCCCCAAAGGCGGGTACGGCAATGGTGATGAATATTCTGGAGGATAAATAAGTAATGTCTTAAGTTTGATATTACTTAAATCACCTTCTTTCTGGTTATTATCATTCATTTTTTCAACTAAACTGTTCTTATTAGGATATGATATAAAAATCTTTTTACTTTTATATTCAATTGTTTTTTCTATTAATTTTTAAATACCAATCCTTCACGTTAATAAAATGATTTCATAATAAGTTTAGAGCTTGGTGATATGCCTCTACAATATTTTTGTAAAAATGTGGTGTTTATTAAACTTTTCACTACCTCCTCTAAAACACTTAACAGTTATTTGACTTTATTGAGAGCTACAACATTGCTACTTAAATATCTTGTTTATAATCTGATTCCAAGTTTTCCTTTATTTTTTTCCTATAAAAACCTATTATACAACTTAAATTCACAATTGAAATACAGAACTTTTACATACACTTTCTTTCAATATTGCCTATAAGGTAGTCTGGATATCCTACCGGCCTTGGGAAACGGTAACGAGGTTTCGAATCCTGCCAAGTCCGTGTTAACATGTAACTTAATTATGTTATATATATTAATTTTTTAAATTATCAATAAAATCATCAGTAATCATTAAATAAGATATTTTTACTAGGGTGGTTTAATGTTATACCAGAAAAACAAGGGAAAAGAAGAATCATTAACCATATTCGACAGAAAAAACAAACTAAAAAAAAATGCAGGCATTAGTATATTACTAAAGGTTGCTATAAAAAAATATCAATATGATGTTATCGGGTGGACTGAATTTTGTAATGATAATAAAAACCTGAAAAAAAAGGCGCTTCCAAAATATCGAGAAAAACCTCTTGAAAATCTACGATTACAAGAAAGAAATCTATCATCCATAAGTATCCCTCCACTAAAAACGGTTTTTGCATCAAAAGACACATACATTTCCTATCTAGAGAAAGAATATGTCAAAGATCAGGCTTTTTATGAAGCGATTCTAAAAAATCCCGCAAAATACAGAAAAGATATAGATGATAAATTGTTAAATGAAGAAATTGATAAATCTGCAAAGAAATATTTAAACAACATCAAGAAAAGAAAAATTGATGAGGAAAGGATAATAAATTCCTTAAAACCTGAAGATTGGCTTGAGATAAGCAAATCAAAATATCCAAAAGTTCAATTGGGTTTAATGTTGGGAGCGTCAAAAGAAGTGATAGTCAATAACTTTGGAATTTATTTCATCAATCAACTTAAGGCTGAATTTTTAGGAACAAGAACAGCTTATTTATCATCATCAGGTCCTTATTCATGGCATGAAATAGATAGAATCCAAAAGGAACTTGCATATTTTCTAAAAGAAGTTGTAAATCCGATGATTAAGAAGATAAATAAAGTTTAAAATAAAAAATAAAAAGAAATAAAGAATGGTTTAGTGAGTTGAACCTGCTTAAAACCAAACTATCAAATTATTCAAAAAGTTCACTTGGAACTTCTCCTGTTGGGTTGTTCACAACCCGCCAAGTCCGTAGGATCCGCAGGTTATTACTCCAATATTATATTTTATGGAAAATTATATATTTTAATTTGGGATATAAACTATTAAATGCTTGATCTTACTGAACGTCCTTCTCTGAAATATTTTTTGTTTGGCTCTTTATATTTTGCTGAAGGTTTAATTTTTGCATTAACCACGGTAGTATTGGTTTTATTTTTTACAGATAAAAACATATCAATAGAGATTACAACACTTGTTGGAGGTTTATCATCAGTTCCCTGGATGATGAAATTTGTATACGGACCAACAATTGATTTTTTTGGAAAATATGGAAGAAAAATTTTTTGTATAATAGGTGGAATAATAGGTACAATATCACTTTTAATTGTTGCATTTGTAGATCCTAAAACTGCTATTATTCCTTTTACAGCTTTACTTTTCATAGGTCATTCCGGTGTTGTTTTACTGGATGTTTCTACTGATGCATGGGCAATTCAAACTACTAAGATAAATGAAAGAGGTAAAGTAAATGCAGCAATGTATATTGGTCTATTTGGAGGAACAGCTGTTGGTGGTATACTTCTTGCATGTATTGCCACATTTTATGGTTTTGAAATGGTTTTTATAATTACTGGAGTTTTAATATTCTTATCAATTATTTTAGCGTTATTTGTTAAAGAATATAAGATAGAAATCAAAAGAAAATTAATAAAACCATTATTAATTAAAGAATTTAAGAAAAAAAATACACTAATTGTTTTATTGTTTTGCACCCTGGTTGCTATGAATTTTGGTATGCTTATGTTTGTTATCCCAGAATATATGAGAAATGTTCTTTTACTAGATAAAATACAGACAGGACTATTAAATGCAGTTTATCCAATTTCAATCGTAATTGGAGCAGGAATTGGTGGATATATAGCAGATAAGTGGGGTCGTAAAAAAATATTATATATCACATTAGTAGCATTAATGATTTCATCAGCATTTCTAATAACAGCTGATACCTGGGAAAAACTTGCAATTATTTATGCAATTGTTGGATTTTTAACGGGGGCATCATTGTATTCAACGACGGGAGCATTATTAATGGATGTAACAAATCCAAAGATAGGTGGAACTCAATATTCATTTCTTACCAGTATATCAAACTTTGGAGAGATCGGTATAGCCATGATAAGTGGTAGCCTTGTTGTTTTCCTTGGCTATAATCGATTTTTTTTATATACAGCATTAATAATCGGTGTTTCATTACTGATATTATATTTTGTTAGAGAAACTCTCAATAAAAATACTAACTAGGAATTGTTTTAACAGATAGCTCTAGACATAGAAAAAATAAATGTTTTAAATGCAATGTCCCTCCTGTAAAATCCTTTTATCCTACCTGGTTGGTTAAATTTTTTATATAAGAAAAAAAAGGTTTTAATGATTTTAACTTGCTCAAAACCAAACTTCGTTAATATTTTAAAAGTTCACATGGAGCTTATCATATTGGGTTGTTCACAACCCGCCAGGTCCATAGAAATTGGTATATATTGAAATCACACTTAACAAGATTTAACCAATTTAATTTTCAATATTTAATTCAAAAAAACTGCAACAATAATTGTAATATTTGAAGAATAATGGGGTGATTCTGTAAAAAGTTAAAAAATTGTTTATTAATTACCGTACTTTTTGGCATATTTACAGATAATGGATCTGACCAATCGCTAATTAATCCATTTACATCTTTTACACGAACTTTAATCTCATATTTACCTTTTTTATTCCAAATATGTGAAGCATTACATTCCTCGCTGGATATATATGGTCCGAGCCACCCACTATTAGAACCATCGCCCCAGTTAAAAAGATAATAAATATTATCATTATCAGGATCAGATGATGATGAATAATAAGTATATTCTTCTCCAATTTTTCCATTTGGGGGTCCAGAAATAATGGGTTTTTCTGGTTTTCCTTCAACAATTATTCCTTCATATACAAGAGAGGGGTCACCATATAAATTAAATGCGAACTTATTACAATAATCCCTTTTATCAGTAGTATAATTCTGTAAATAAGTATACTTTGCTTTGAAAAGCGCATCTCCAACAGTTAAATGGTTTATAATTATCTCTTTATTTAACTCAAAACACATGCTTTGTGTTACCCATTGACCAATCAAATAACACACTCGTGTTGCGCTCATAACTGCAACACCTGTTCCAAAAGATGGTTTTATGAGAAGATCAACACCAAGATTACCTCTAAAGTCTTCAGGCCAATCATCAGGACATGGTTCAGGATACCCAACAGCACAAGATTCACTATATATAATAGATGGATAATCATCATCAAGCTCTGAATGTACATTAATAAAATCTATCCACTCAAGTTCATCAGAATCAGCATAATTATCCCCGTCAGTATCTTCCACCCAAACCCATCGTGCAACCCTATTGGACCAACCATGACCATACCAGTTTACAATACCATATTTTCCAGTTCTCCAGTCACCTGTGAATGTCTCTTCTCTTAATGGATCCCATGGGAAATCTGAGGTTTTCACACCTTCTTGTTCACTATAATGACTAATTGACATACCAGTCATTAGCTCCTTTTCAATATGATCAACACCCTTTGCTCCATCATCAAAAATCGGGTTAAACAAAAGAATAGCCCCAGCATGAAGTACATTGCTCTTCCAATCACCAGTGTCCATTTCAAAAGCCATTGATTTTTCAAGGACATAAACAACCTGATCAGGGTTATTTGTTGGAATGCGACCAACTGAAACCTCCGTTAGAAAATCAGGATCATCATCTCTAAATTCACCATAGAAACCATCACCATCACTATCCCATGAATCAGAGTCATTATATGATAAATCCGCATAATAACTATCTGTTGGATACTCACCACCAAATACATCTGAGAGATTAAAATTATGATTTAATCTATCTGGAAAACAATATCTCATTGGAACATTAGTATAATTACCAACCAAAAGTACATATTCAATCCCCCAATCAGCATAATTATTTCTTAAAAAATTTCTAATCTGCTCAGCTAAATCAAAACCTGGCTGACTAGTAATTAAAGAATCAGTGATATTAAGAATTTTAACGTTAAAACCAATACTTGATTTCCAGTTAACAAAATCAGAAGCGATAACAGAATCATATAGACTATTTGAAGTAATAATAATATAATTGTAAATATCTATAGTAGAAGGATTAATAAAAGGTTGATATAAATGTCTTACATCATCAAAATTTACAAACAACTCAAAAGCCTCATTTTCTATATCAGTATCATATCTTAGATTTTCATTATTTCTATTCACATAATTTACATTGATTTCAACAGAATCATAGACAAAAAGTTTACCAGAAGCAGGATGATAAACAAATGGATACACATATACTGATATATAACAAATCTTATGATATGTTCCCTGACTGATTAATTCCCCATCAGTACTTGGGTATGGATTATCAGAAGAATAAATCAAAGCATAATTTTCATTCCACTCTTTATCTATTTCTTCTAAATATTTTTCATATCCAAAATCAGAGCAATCGGGTAATATTTTTGAGGCGGGGCTAATTTTATAAAAACCAGGATTTTGTCTTATATTCAATCCTCTAAAATTAACAGATTCAATAATAGTATTAGGGGGTAAAGCGATTAAAATTTTTTTAGATGGAAGCAAAGGTTTACCTGGCTCTGATAAATAATCATATCCGTCCATCTCAATTATATGTTTACCATTATCTTCAACTATTTCAAAATCAGGATAAGAAAAACTTATTAAAAAAGAATCCACATCATAATAACCAGAATTAATTGCTTTTAAATTTGTAGAGACTCCAACTGTACTAATACAAATATTAACAAAAACAGTTGCAATTAATAATAACATTATTTTTTTCATTTTGTTTTTTCCTCCTTCAACAGTATCAAATCTATCTTATTATATAAAAATTCATTATCTAATATTGTTGTACTTTGTCAAAATAAAAAAGTTAATAAATTCATTTTATTCAATATATAAGTAAAAACCTTTTTTTATGTAAATGTTTTAAAGTATATTATTAAAAAGGTGGAAAGAAAATGTGGAAAGGATTACCATTATTTATAATTGGAATTTTTATTGTAAACGGATTTGGTGCAGTTGTTGTGGTTGGATACCATACTAAACAGGAAACTCAAGTCTTATCTCCTAGCATCCTAACAATAAATAATGATAAATATGAAGTCAATGCAAAATACTCTTATATCCGTAGTTATCCAGGTGGAGGCGGCATATTTATTATTAAAATGACTCCTAAAAACGATTTTTGTGGTTATGTTTCTCTTGAAATAGATGCAGATTCCAACTTAAATGCACAATTGGATAAATATATCTTAAATAAAAATTCACAAATTGCAGAGCTTACTATACAGCCTAACAAACAAATTGAACTTAAAACATATGAAATCAAACTTACAACAACATACCATAAGAATTCAAGGTATATGAGTCTTATTAATTGGATTAGTAAGATAAGATTTCCTTTTTTATCTAATTTGATTAATTTTTTATTTAGACGATTTAACATCGATCAAGAATATGTACGTTGTCCATATAATAATCAGAAGCTTTTACTAAAAGTTGAGATGTTTGATTGGACTTCGGATAGTCTTGCTAATGCAATTATAAAACGAGATGAAATAATTGATTGGCTTGAAACTGAGCATCCCGAATTTGGAGTCTTTTCTGGTAAAAATTCTTATGCATATATAACTTATCCTGCACATTTAATAGTTGAACATTGGACTTTTTTATATGATAAATGGGAGATGCGTATTTGTTTTCATATAATGATTCCGCCGTATAACTGGTCAAAGATTGGTCTACGTCCAAGAGGTGAACTTGATTTTGTATTTGCAGCAAGACGAGAATATAATGGAACAACATATGAGATACCGATTTCTGATTATCCTATCTTTTATGGTTATTAATAAAGTTAGAGGACAATAATCGGAGTTATTCTAATAATCATATAAATTTTAACTTTATGTTGAAATTACCATCCCTGCATTTTTTACACCGATTTTGTATCTAAAAAATGTTAAAGGTTTTTATAATTTGAACTTGTTAAAATCAAACTCTTTATTTTTATTAAAAGTTCACATGGAACTTCACTTGTTAGATTGTTCACAACCTACCAACTCCTTGATAATTATTATCATTATTAGAAAGATCTAATCGTTAAATAGAAATTAATTTTAAAAAAAAAGGTGGATTATAATTTATAATCCTAATCGCTGTATTAGTTGTCGCATCATTAAAAATGCATTTGGAAATCTTTCAGATAAAAATTCAAGTAAATAACTAGTTACACAATTTGGTGGATGCTCTTCATAAACTAGTATACCATTTGCAAAATAAGTACGTGTACCAGAAAACGAGAGAATATTATAGGTTTGAACTAGTTCAACATTTGGCATTATACTAGTTACTTCAATCCATTCTCCATTTGATGTAAAGAGCTGATCGCCAACTTCCAGTTGCAGTACATCTTTCTTGTATGTTATAAATTTTTTAGCTTTTTTAATATTAATTGCTCCCCAACCAACTATATCACCGGGTTTTTTTATAAAGAAAGGATGGTCTACAGTTGCACTTATCAATCCATCATTAATTTCATAAACAGGATGAACTGGTCTTCCAAGCATTTTAACCATCCACGACGTATACTTACCATTTTTAATATTATATGATAATACTCGATCACCAACTTTTACATCCTCAATATTTTTACAACTTCCATCTGCCATTGTTATCTTGGTATGGGCCGGAAAACAACAACCAGCTACTCCTTCAACCATAATATCATCAAATGCTGATTGTTGATACAAATCTCTAGTAGAGCCTGCAAGCTCAATGTAAATCTGAACATTGAATGTTGAAATCCCATCTTTAAATATTGAATCATGCACTGTACCACTGTTAGTGTTCATGGTTACATCATATTTATCAACAAAAATATCGAGTTTATTTTCCCAAGGTTCATCTCCACCAATCCATTCATCACCATTGCCCTTACTATCACTGAATCTTGCAACACCAGATACACGATCATAACCTGCTTCTATCCAATTTCTACCATCAGTAATTCTTAATGTAACCTTTCCTTCGTTTGAAGTAGAACCAATATCAGGGTCCATTTTCCAAGTTAATGTTAACTTGTTCTCCCAGGGTTCATCACCACCAATCATTGCCTGAATTTTTGTACTTTCAATTCCTTCAGAACGACTTCCGGACCCACTTGATTCCAGCAATGTAAATTCTGTTCTACCATTTTCTTCCTCCCAAGTTCCGCTATTAAATATTTCTGTCCAATTATTAAAATCTTTAATATTGTCATTGAAATCATCAAAGAAAAGAATATCACTAAATATTGTTTCATACGTCACTGTATCTTCTTTTTCTATCATATTTCCACTGACAATAGGTAAAGCAGATACTAACAACAGCATACTCAAAAATATTCCAACTATTTTCTTTTCCATAATTTTATCCTCCCTTTGTAATGCTAATGCATATCACATATTTAGTTTTATAGGTAAATATTATGAAATAAAATGTAAAAAAAACAGCAAAATATTACCAATGTATTAAATTAATTTTTATTTCCAAGCAAATATCAAAAATAGAAGTTAATGGGGGTCTAGATGTTTTTTTGAGGGAGGAAGTAAAAAATATGAAAAAGTGATTATTCTAAACTTCCAAGTCTAGATCCCCATTAGAATAATGATAGGCTTTTTGAGTATTTAAGGATTTTTCCCAATTCAATTCCAAATTATTTAAGAATTATTATATGGAATTAAAAAAAAAGAGATTTAATTTATCTAATTTCTAACAGGTATTTGAGTATTAGGTTCAGATTTGGATTGTGCTGTAGAAATCTAAATAAAAATCCATTGATTTGTTTATTTCTAGGTATTGTAATGGTTAACGGGTCTGAAAAAGCACTTTCCTGACCATATGGATCATCCTTAGCCTTTACTTTAATATTATAATTTCCTTTCGATGACCAAGTATAACTTGCATTTCCTACAGCTCCTGATGCATATGGTCCTACCCAACCACTGTTATTACCATCACCCCAATCGAACCAGTAATATACATTATCTGTATCTGGATCTATGGTTGATGTTGAATAGGTATAAGAGGTTCCTATTTTCCCTTTCGGGGGCCCACTAGGTTTAGCAGGTTTATCAGGAGGATGATTTGTTACAATTCCAAGTTTTATTAACCAGAGCTCTGAATAGGTTGTAAATTTTGTTCCAGCAATAACGTAGTAACCATCACTAGTTTGTTGAACACATTGACCATCATCGATTCCTGGTCCTCCATATGTATCATCCCATAGTTTTGTACCTGTTGAGTCTGTTTTAATTAAATAAATATCAATACCTCCTGAACCAAATGATTGTGTATTGCCTCCTATTATATATCCACCATCTGCAGTTTGACGAACGGAATTACCTTCATCATCACTTGCTGCTCCATATGTTTGAGACCAAACAACATTTCCAGTACTATCAGTTTTTACTAAATAAACATCAGATTGACCAGCACCAAAAGACTTAGTAAATCCAGTAAAAATATATCCTCCATCACTGGTCTGGCGTACTGAATTGCCTCTTTCATCCAAATTTCCGCCATAATATTGAATCCATACGATATTTCCAAGGCTATCTAGCTTAACTAATTCAGCATCTTCTTGACCTGCACCATAGGAATCTGTATATCCAACTACGATATAGCCGCCATCTGTAGTCTGACGGATACAATGACCATATTCTGCATTAGGACCACCAACTTTTCTGTCCCATATTTGATTACCACTTGAATCAGTTTTTATTATCCACATATCTGGTGGACCTGGGGCATAGGTGTATCCCCCAACAATAACATATCCACCATCTGTGGTTTGTTGAACACAATAAGCAGTATCAAGCGTTGGTCCGCTGAATACTTGATTCCATTGTTGATTCCCACTTGAATCTGTTTTAATTAACCATAAACCATAACCGTGATAAACTCCTGCAATAATATATCCACCATCTGTTGTTTGTTGAACACAATATCCGCAGTCAAAAGTCGAAGCACCGCCATAGGTTTGCGACCATAATGTATTACCATTTGCATCAGTCTTAACCAAATATACCTCTGCATCTGTTCCGCCAGTTATGTAAATTACTCCAGTGGCAATATACCCTCCATCACTAGTCTGTTGTACAAAATAACTAAAACCTGCATTTGGATAACCATAGGTTTTTTCCCATTGTATTGGGGGCTGAGTAAGCGACCCAAAAATATTATTATAAGTATTTATTTTCTCTATTTTGATAGTACTTGCTACTGACATAACAGGTACTGCTATTAACAGCGTACACATTAAAATACCAACCAATTTCTTTTTCATAACCGTTTATACCTCCCTTTTTCGTATTATCTTTAAAAATTTAAATAAAATAATTACATATAAATATATGTATTTCTACAGTTAATTAAAAGCAATTGTTTGATTTAAATAAAGTATTCTTCCTGTAAAATTCTTCTAGTCTAGCAGGTATACCCAAGTTTTTATAAGAAATTTATAATGATAAATAAGATGAAATATGAAAAAATTATGAACCAAAAAAAAATGAGTTATTATACAGAGTTCATTTTACAAAAAAAGAGAAAAAAATTGAATAAGCTGTTTTTGTTTTCCAATATTCATATTTATGAAAAAAGTAAACCACTTTGTTGAAAAAGCAGATTACCTAGCAGGTATTACAACTATTACATTAATTGTTTTAGGACTTATACAGATAATACTTGGTGAAACTATATCTAAAAGTATAGCACTTACTGCAAACGGTATTGATTGTATCGGTGATGGTTTTGTAAGTGGTGTTGTTTGGATTGGGCTTATATTTTTTAAAAAACCTGCTGATGAAAAATTTCATTATGGTTATTATAAAATGGAAAATCTTGCATCAGCAATTGCTGCTATTATAATGATAGGTCTTGCAATATACATTGTTTTTAGGTCATATAATCAACTTATTAATCCGCATCCAATAAATACTCCTATTCTTGGTGCATTTATTGCTTTAATCGCAGCAATTATTGCAATTAGTCTGGGTGCATATAAATATTCAAAAGGTAAAAAGTCAAAAATGAAATCTGTAAAACTTGAAGCTTTTAACACTATAAAAGATGGTACATCTTCAAGCCTGACGGTTGTTGCACTAATACTTGCGTCTATGGGTTTTTTAATTGCTGATGCGATTGTCGGCTTTATAATAGCAGGAATAATTGTCACTATTGGTTTTTCAGCAATTAAAGAATCAAGTTATATGCTTATAGATGCATGTGACAGGGAATGCATTGATAGAAGCTATATGATTAAAAAAATTGCAGAAGAAGTTGAAAATGTTGAATCTGCACATCTAATTAGGTTAAGAAAATCTGGGCCTATTTATCAAGGTGAGATTGAAATAAAAGTTTCATATGATTTGACTATTAAAGATTTTAATAAGGTAAAAAATAAGATAATAAATAAAGTACAATCTGTATTTCCAGAAGTTGAAAGACTTACAATTACACTCGCTGAAATAGATGAAACGTAATAGGATTTTTTAAATTAAGGTATCATCGGTCCACTGTACATGTCTTGGATAAATGGATCTACTCTTACATGGACTGTTCTTGCCCAGCTTTTCATATGCTGAACAGCATAGTTACCATCGTCTTCAAAATTATCAAAGTTCTGATTATCCCATCCATACATTTGATAATAGGTAAAGACGCCATTTTGCATAGTGGAATCACCATCATAGGAATATAATCTGTTGCTTGCAAAAGCACCTACTCTGTTGTTATTAATTAAGTTTTTAAAATCACCAATCTGACAGGCATCAAAAGTAAAGTAGATATGTTGACTATCAGCATTATTAAACTTTGATTCAAACCAACTATGAGCGATATAATCTAAATCTTGGGTTATAATACATGAACCGTATCCTGAGATTTTTGATCCGTGACCAGAGTATGTTAGTACAACGTAATCATTTCCATCTTCTACCGCAAGTAAATCATCAACCGCATTCATAATTCCATTTTTTGTCGCTTGGTTATCTGTTAGAGTTATTGTTATGTATCCCTCATCTTCAAGGAAATTCGTCCAATCTACTGCGTCATCATCACAATATTGCAAATCATTACCTGATCCTTTGTAATCAGAAATACCTATAACCAATGCATATTTATTAACTGGGTTACCTCCACCATTGTCAACTGCTACAGTGATAGTATCAAAGCCTATTAAAAATCCACTATCTTTTGCTTCTGCATATATAGTATAGTCAGTATTTGAATAACCATTTGTATCCCAGTTATATGAATTCGCACTAATAATATAAGTTCCATCGATATAGATATCAGCTGTTAATGTTCCATCTTCTGTATCTGTAGCATCTACAGAAATTGTAACATTACCTGACACAGTTGCACCATTACTTGGACTAGTAATTGTTACAACTGGTGGTGTGTTTCCTCCGCCACCATTATTTACAGTGACAGTAACACTATCAGAATGCCCTTTTGCAGATGCCTTTATTGTATGTGAACCATCCAAATAACCAGTCGTATCCCAAATATATGATAAACCAATTCCAACAGAGGTTCCATCAATTGTTATTGAAGGATTATCATTGGAATCAATTGTTATGGTAATACTACCACTAATGGTTGCACCATTTTCTGGATTAGTGATAATAACATATACACCAGGTTTACCTTTATTTATAGGTACTTTAACTAAACCATGATCTGTATAAACTGGTATTATATCTCGGGTTTCAATGTATTTTTTCTCTATAAAAGAGTTTTCAACTTTTACATTTTCTCCTATTATTCCTGGTAACATACTTATTATAAAAATGCTTACTATCAAAGCTACCCAAATTTTCTTCATAATATTTCCTCAATTTTGTTTATATAAAAATTATTATACATTAAAAATTCTAATATAAAACTTTTGTGATATTATTATGTCTGACAGATTTAAATAAATGTAAAATAATTGAAGATTTAAAAAGAAAAAATCTTAATGAGAAAGCATTTGGTAAAAACTAAATTCAATAATATTGTAAAAGTTTACATTGAAACTTTTCTTGTTTAGGTTGTTCACAATCCGTTTATTTAAAGTAACTATTCCTCATAAAATACTTCTAATCCGCCAGGCCCATAGAATTTACTAGATAGAATTCAAATATTAAACGTCTTTATTGTCTTTTTATTATTGAATTTAGCTATAGTTAAGCTTCAAAATGTTTACCACAATATGGGCAGATATTTGCATCAAAAGGTATATGTTTTCCACAGTTTGGACATATGCTGACTGAATAAGGACCTTTAACATCTGATGAGACAATAGGTAAAAGTTCACCGTCTTTAATTCGTTTATATGGTATGTAAAATGAATAAATATATAATAAAGTTGGAATAATTCCTAATAAACCAATTGCTCCGAAGTTTTGATTAAAAGCTAATGAAGAATAACCACCGCTTCCTTTTGAAATCGTACCAAAAATATCACCTAACATATTTACTAAATAAAACGATGCAATTATTGAAATTGCAATAGAAGAGATAATGCCAGCAAATAAAAAATTTTTTCCTGTTTCATTTTCTAGATCAATAAGTGCAAAATAATAAATTAAAGCGCCTAAAAATGCACCAATTATAATTATTAAAATGGTAAAAGAAGAAGTCGATGTCCCAATAGTATCACCGGAAGTAATTGTACTAAGGGCCATTAACGCTATTCCAATAGAAAAAATATAAATTAAAACAAAATTTATAATAAATATAATTAATGCATTCATAACATTTTTCTGATGTTTTTCACCAAATTCTTTTCTACCAATTAGAAATATTATTGCGCCTATTAAAGCTATTATTGCTCCAATCAAAGACACAATTCCAATAATGGATATAATCATCAATGTTGCTGAATCTTTTATAAAAAAATTAGAAATTGATGTTATTGTAGAACAAATCATCGTTATAATTGTACCAATTATCAAAAAATATAATCCTTTTTGAGTATTGCAATCCATATATCCAATCCTTTCCTTTCCACTTCCATATTAATTTTTTTATTTTTCACAAGTATAGCAATATCCTCTATGCACACAAATTGTTCCTCCACAATGCAAACATGTCCAGCGTATTTTTTCATTTTTAATAAATTCTCTTAATCCCAATTTTTTAATATTTTCGAGATTTTCAATCACGCTCATATTGTATTTGGTTCTGTACCTTTTATCCATATGTTTCAGTCTGTCACAAGGATATTCTTCACATTCAAAACAAAATTTTGATTCGCTACTTTTAAAGGTTTGACAATTTTTAATCTTGCATCTAGCGATAGTAACTGGTTCACTCTTGTTAAATAATCGACACCCAGGGCATTTGTTTTTATCTCTAAGATATGCCATACAAATACTGCAGTTCATTCCGCAAGGAGCAATTAGATTTGTTTTAGAAGTTACATTACTCATTATAACCATATACTATTTACTATTAGCTTAACATGTAGATAATTTTGTAGGAATTTATAAAATAATCTTTGTATTGCATTACTTTTTGTAATAGAAATAGTTAAGGAATCTGACCAGGGGCTTTCTGCACCATTGATATCTTTGGCTTTTACTTTAATGTTGTAACTACCTTTTTTTATCCATGTATGATTTGCCTCCGCAGTATCACCAGAATTATATGGACCTACCCAACCACTGTCTGTTGAATCTCCCCAGTCAAAAAAGTAAAACAATTGATCTCCATCAGGGTCAGTTGTGGATGTGGTATAATTGTATTCTACTTTTATTTTCCCTGAAATAGAACCAGATGGATGAAGTGGTTTATCAGGTATATTAGTATCAAGTCCGAATGTCTTAAAACCAAGATCCATTTCTGGGAAACCCCCAGCTGTTAAAACCTTCCAGCCATTATGATACACCCATGCACAACCATTAACATATGAGTTATAAATACCAAAATACCAATAATACATATTCACATCTTGTGTATTTTCAGAAGTACAAACAACGTAGTATGTTTGATTAGGGGTAACCTCAATATCTGTGAAATCAAAATTTTTCCATGACATGTCCTCAGCAATTTCATCACTACCAAGATAAACGCTTGTTAAATCCTCAGAATTTAAATCACTTTTAATAGAAACCGTAAAACCACCAGGACTATATCTTCTCACAATCATTAATTCAACACGAATAAGCGCTTTATAACAAGGTACAAAAGATTGAGCCAATGGTTCATTATAATAAATAGGGGTTGCATAACCACAACAATAATTTTGCTCTTGATCCAAATTATCGTTATTAGCATCAATTTCAATAACTTGAACGTCCCATATTTCATCCTGTAAACATGCATATTTAAGTGCTTTATTGCCCCAATCATAGTAACCAATACAAGGCTTATCCTCGGAATTTAAACATAGAGAGTTAAAACAACCCGTGCTACCATTTGTTTCAACAGTCTGATAAAACCATGTGTTTCCGTCAGAATACGCATATTTTAACGCACCTTCCCAGTAATTATAATAACTAATATGTGGAAAACCATTGGAATCTAAAGCCAATGAAGTCCATTTTCTAACATCACCTGGTTCATCAACTGTTGTAATATTCCAATTACCTCCAGATTTAGTTGCGTATTTTAAGTCAAAAGCTAAATTAGAATTCTCCAAATAACCATAACTTATATGAGGATTATCATATTGGTCAATTGCAATAGACGAATATTGTCCTACATTTCCTTCGGAATCAACAACTTCTTTATTCCAATTGCTACCAGTGAAATAAGCATATTTTAGATTATAATTTTCATAATCACAGTAACTAATGTGAGGATGATCATTACTATCAATAGCTATAGAGGTATAATCACCAAAATACTCAAAAACACACATCTGTGCCGAGGAATCAACTACCTGTTTATCCCAGTTGCTACCCGTCCAATGAGCATAATTCAAAGTTCTTTTATCATAATCACAATAACTTATATGGGGTTGATCATTGCTATCAAGGGCGATACTTGTGTAGTAACCAATCTTGCCTTTTCTATTACTATGAACTATATCAAAAGACCATTTACTTCCGTCCCAAAAAGCATATTTTAAACATTTATTTTCATAATCATAGTAACTTATATGTGGGTAATTATTAGAATCAAGTGCAATAGATGAATAACGACCTACGTTACCTTCTGAGTCAACAATCTCAACATTCCAAGTACTGCCATCCCAAAAAGCATATTTAAGATCAGCATTACTATAATCATAGTAACTAATATGTGGAAAATCATCATTATCTAATGCCAATGATGAATACCATCCTATATCATCAACTTCATTTTCCATAACAGAAGACATTTCACAGTCAAAGATTTGTTTCTCGTCCTGTTTATTTTTAGATAGATATATGTTCCCCGATGTAAGAGGAATCGTATTAATTAATAGCGCACAAATAAAAATACCAATTATTTTTGTATACATACAAATTTTTCCTCCCTACAATATTAAAATTATGTTATTATAATATTTTATAAAAACTTAAAGTTTTCTATAATAAATTGAATCTTAAATAAGAAAAAAAGAGTATTTATTCTGGAATAAAACAGAAATACCATACTTCCATTTCTGTATAACCTATGTTATTACTTGTATCTTCAGCTGTAATATTTAATGTATATACACCTAAGTCTGGCCCTATCCATTTTCTTTCAAATAGATTTTTATTACTATTATATGTCATATTACCCTGTTCATTTTCTTTTACATACATATATACCGTAATATTTTCTGGTGGATCTGTATCGTCTTCAACTTTAACTTGAACAGGTCTAAGTCTAAAGCCACCAAATCCCATTGTATCTGAAATTAAGTAGAAAATTGTTGGAAATAATTTTATTCCTGAAAAATGGAAATAACCTTTTGTTGGATTTACTATTGTAACTGTTGGTGGAGTATTATCTGTATTACTATTACTTTGAACAATTGGAATTGCTGAAAGAATCAAGATTAGTATTACTGATATTCCAAGAAATTTATATCTTTTTATTTTAACACCTCCCTTAAAATCAATAAAAAACCCACTTATAAACTTTCTTACTTAATATA
>Ga0209636_10000744_pt1 | contig 32300 bp, 36 predicted proteins | sample DeeMarSWOR152_54_FD_187464 | JGI IMG/M metagenome (GOLD analysis project Ga0209636, IMG submission 187464) | Marine sediment microbial communities from White Oak River estuary, North Carolina - WOR-1-52-54 (SPAdes) (version 2) | ecosystem: Environmental > Aquatic > Marine > Intertidal zone >...
AAAGAGGATACAGAGAGGTTCCTGTAAATACTGATAAAATTATCATTTCAAGGGAAGATTTCAAGAAATTCATCGGAAAGGAGGTTCGGTTAATAGGTTTATTCAACGTGAAACTGGATAAAAGAGCAGAATTCGCTTCAAAAGAAATCATAATGGAAATGCCAAAGATACAGTGGGTTTCTGAAAAGAGCGTTCCAGTAACTATTGTGATGAATGACGGCAGCACCAAAAAAGGTATTGCAGAACCTGAAATCAAGAAACTTAAGGCTAACGATAGAATTCAGTTCATGCGGTTCGGTTTTTGTAGATTAGACAGTGAAAAGCCGGGATTTGTATTTTATTTTACTCATAAGTGAAAAATTTATAAACTTTAAATACTCCTTTTGTTTAGCAATTAATGAAGATGGATCCGCCCTTGGAGGTGAAATTTGATGGTTGAATTTGATATACCTAAAGATTTGGTCGACAAAGTTTTACAGGCTGTGGAAATAGCCAAAAATACTGGGAAGATTAAGAAAGGGACCAATGAAACTACAAAAGCGATAGAAAGGGGGCAAGCAAAATTGGTTGTTATAGCAAAAGATGTAGAACCGAGAGAAATTGTCATGCATTTACCAGTCTTATGTGAGGAAAAAAAGTGTGAGTATGTATATATACCTTCTAAAGAAGAACTCGGTAGATCTGTTGGTATAAATGTTGGCACTGCTTCTGCGTGTGTCACAGATCCGGGAGAAGCGAGAGATTTGATTGAAGAAATAATCAAGAAAATTAAACCTCTAAAGAAGGGTTAAATATGCCAGAAGATGCTGTACCGGCAGAGGTTGTACAGTTATTGGGAAGAACGGGAGTAAGAGGAGTCATGCGTGTAAGATGTAGGGTTCTGGAAGGAAATGATAAGGGGAAGATACTTACCAGAAATGTATTCGGGCCCATCAGAGAAGGGGATATTTTGATGCTCAGAGAAACAGAGATGGAAAGTGTGGGAAAATTGGAAGGTAGATAATCTTGAAATGTTCCTTTTGCAGTAAAAAACTAAAGCAGGGAACTGGGAAAATGCTTGTCCTTAAGTCTGGTACAATAAGGTATTTTTGTTCTAAGAAATGTGAAAAGAATTGGGGAATGGGAAGGAATCCAAAGAAGAAAAAATGGACCGAAATCTTTAGGAAAAAAGAATAATCGGTCGAAAAATGAGAACTAAAATAGAAATCGATCCTAAAGAGATAACTGGAGTTATCAAAATAATAAACAGTCATTTAAATAAGGATTTACTAATAGAAGATTTGCTTATTGAGTTATTAAAGGGAAATGTTTTATCTTCAGACTTCTTGTTCATATTGCTATCAAAACTCCAGAAGATGGGAATAATCGAGGGTAAACATGGTATCTTAAGGATAAAGAAAAGTGTAGATAATGAATTTTCGAAGAGTCTGATAGAAATGATAAAAAGAGAAGTTTCTAAAAAAAGATTAATTTTTGTGACCCCCTTAGAAGTAGCCAAGTTTTATCAGTGCCCGAGAAGGTTTTACCTAGAGAAGATTGTATTATCAAAACAATTCAAAAAAGAAAGAGGGAAGGTTTGGGACGGCGAGGTTTTACACCTTGCTGTTAAAATGTTCATTGAAAACATGATGAAAAAAGATATAGAAGATTTGATAAAGACAATACCTAGATTAACTCTGGAAAAATATGCAGGAAAAACTACAATAAAAAAGGATGTTATAGAAGATTTTCTTATAAAATTATATGGATTAATAAAGGATGAAAGATTCAACCTTCTCGTATCGGAGAGAACTATTCTCTCAATGAAAAATGGATTAATGGGAACTCCAGATATAATAGTCAGAGGTGATTCGGGTGAATTCATCCCAATAGATATAAAACTTGGTAAAATAGATAGAAGGGGTATAAAAAAGGAACATATGCTTCAGAATACTGGTGGCGCAATTTTAATCGAGGATTTTTTCCGGACAAGAATAAATAAATCTTATTTAATATACCTTCAAGCCGGCTCTGTAGTTCAAATGGAATTGACAAATGATATGAAAAAAGAATTTATATTATTTAAAAGGGAATTAGAAAGAGTATCGATGAAAGAAATAATTCCTCCGATGAGTAAATTACCGAATGCGAGAGAAAGGGTATGCAAAGGATGTCACGTTAAACCTTCATGCAACAATATTGAGGAATTATCTAGAATGGGCCGGTAGATCAATGGTAGATCGCCACCTTTCAGTTTGGGTGAAGGCATGGTGGAGAAGTAAATCCACAAGCTATGGGTTCAAATCCCATCCGGTCCATTCAAGTAATTTTAAAAACTTTTATCTTCAAAATAACAACACTGTGTTTGTATGACAAAGGATATCAAAGGTATAGTCAGGATAGCTGGTGCTGACATAAAAGGTGACACTAAGCTATTCATATCTCTACAAAAAATAAAGGGTGTGAGCGGATGTTTAGCTAATGCAATTTGTAAAATACATAATTTGGAACTAAATAGAAAAGTTGGTACTCTTGATGAAAAAGAGATTAAAAAAATCGAAGAGACCTTAAATAACCCAACCAAGTTTGGAATACCATATTGGATGGTTAATAGGAGAAAAGATATAGAAACGGGCGAAGATCGACATATTGTTGGACCCGACTTGACTTTTACTCAAACACAAGATATCAAGAGAATGATAAATATAAAATCCTACAAGGGCGTGAGGCACATGTATGGTTTGCCGGTTAGGGGCCAAAAGACGAGGAGTTCCTTCAGAAAAGGAAGGTCAGTTGGTGTCGTCAGAAAAAAGATGATGCCTCAAAAGAAGGAGAAGTAAATGAGAAAAATAAAGAAAAAGTTCAAAAAACCGAGAAGGCCTTGGGATAAAGAAAGGATGGAAAAGGAAAGAGTTTTAATCAAAACTTATGGTTTAAAAAGGAAACGTGAGATTTGGAAAGCGGAGTCCATTCTCAGATCTTTGAGAAGAAGGGCGAGAGACCTAGCCGCAAAAAAGGATAAAGTTCAGGAAAAGATTTTATTAGAAAAATTGTATAAAATGGGTTTATTGGGCAAGGATGCGAGTTTAGATGATGTATTGGGTTTGACAGTAGAGAATATATTAGAAAGGAGGTTACAAACCCTAGTTTTCAGAAAAAATCTAGCAAATAAACTAAAACATGCAAGACAACTAATAACACATGGCCATATAGAAGTTGATGGACGAAGAATCATCTACCCAGGATTTCTGTTGCCACGTCATCTAGAAAATAAAATTTCTATATTTGAAATATCTAAAATAACGAGCAAGACAAAAGGTGAAACTTAGTGAGAAGAAAAAAAATCACAGAGAAGAAGTTCGAGATTAAAGCCTCAAAAACTGGTGCTTGGGGTATTGCTCATATTTTCTCAACTATAAACAATACTATCATTCATATAACAGATATCACGGGTTCTGAAACAATAGCAAAATACTCTGGTGGGATGATGACTGACAGGGACAGAGAGGAGGGGGGTCCATTTCCAGCAATGCAGGCAGCCAAACGTGCAGCTGAAGACGCGATTGAAAGGGGTATAGTTGGAGTCCATATAAGGGTTAGAGGAAAGGGTGGACATCATAAAAAGGTACCTGGCGCAGGTGCACAACCAGCAATAAGAGCATTGGCAAGAAGTGGTTTGAGAATTGGGATAATTGAAGACGTAACTCCAATTCCAACGGACGGGACAAAAAGGAAGGGGGGCAGACGCGGTAGAAGAGTGTAATTTAAAAACTTAAATTCCCTGTTATTAAAAACCTATTGGTGGTCAATTGGAATTTAAAATCCTGGAAAAAAATGATGAAATAATAAAATTTGTTGTTGATGGTATCAACTCGGCATTGGCTGGAGAGTTGAGAAGAATTATGATGGTAGAAATACCTACCCTTGCTGTAGAATGGATTGATTTCCGTAAGAACAATTCGGTTTTGTGGGATGAAATAATAGCAAATAGATTGGGACTAATACCATTAGAATTCGATACAAAATTCTATAATTTCAAGAAAGATTGTAAATGCGGAGGTAAGGGTTGCACACATTGTCAAGTCAGCTTAAAGTTGAAAAAGAAAGGACCTTGCATGGTATATTCTGGCGATCTTATACCTTCTGATAAAAAGGTCAAACCTGCCTATGATAAGATACCTATCGTTGAACTTACTGGAGATCAAGAATTAGAATTTGAAGCAAATGCAGAATTGGGCTTGGGAAAAAATCATGCAAAGTGGCAAGCTTCGATTGTTGGGTACGGGGTTATCCCAAAAATAACAATAGATAAAGGTGGTAATTCCAAAGAATATGTGGACAAGTGTCCCAAAAGTGTATTCAAGTTTGAAAAGGGAAAGTTGATGATTGACAAACCCTTAGAATGTAACATTTGTTTACAATGCGTTGAATCCTCTGGCGGCGCGATAAAAGTTGAGAGTGACGATTCAAAATATCTTTTCAATGTTGAAAGGGCTTGCGGCCTTAAAGCAGAGGAGATAGTTTTAAAATCATTCGATGTATTGTCTGGCAAGGTAGATGAGTTTTCGAAAGATTTTAAAAAGTTAAAATAACTCCTTCTATAATATTTATTCGAGCAGGGGTTGCCAAGTCTGGTCAAAGGCGCAGGATCACGAATGCGAAACTCAGATGCGATACTTAAGAACGGCTTGGGAAATCCTGTCCCTTAGTGGGTTCGAGAGTTCAAATCTCTCCCCCTGCATTAATTTTATTTATTCCTCTTGTAGAAAGCTACTAGACTGATCCACATCATCGGGGATATGACAAAGGCTACTATTAAAGAACCTATTATTGGGATTAACGCTATAGCTATGCCTATTACACCGTAAAACAACAGCAAACCAAAAATTTTGAAATAGTGTTTTTTTACTATTTTGAAACTTCTATCGATCGTTTTAATCGCTCCTAGCTTATCAACAACTATTCCAGGAAATGTTAAAGAAAAGAATAATAGTATCAGTAGAAATATTATCATTCCAATAATTGCCCCTGTTGCTTGAACGACAATGGCAAATCCCCCTATAAGAATAACTGCCAGAATAAATGTAATTATGCCAACTATAATAGAAGTAATTATCCCAGTAAAACCTAGTTTACTTGAAACTTTGAATATCGTTTCTACTCTTGTCTTGCCCCTGAGGGATTGTTCTGCCATACCATACAAACCTGTTTTTAGATAAACCCAAACTAATCCTGCTACTATGAAAAATATCAGTGCTAGGCCCAAACCACCAAATAATGGTAATAAAGCTACTAACCTGGAAACGAATTCTTCTGAAGTATAAAGTTCCATTAAAGTTGAGATTCCTATTGAACTAATTATTATTCCGACGCCAATAAGTGCAATGATCCCAGTAATGATTAAGGCCATCAATTCTGCAACGATAAAACTCATCCAATTGTCTTTGTAAGCTTCCCAGGATTTTCTCACGTATTCCATTACCATGAACTTACCCAAATAATACTTACTTTTATTAAAATAAGTAACCAATGGATATTACTATATGGGTGAGTGATTGAATCTAGAAGTAATCTCGGTTGTTTTGTTTTTTGTGACAATTGGTTTTTTGATATATTTTGATAGAAAAAACATTGAGTTCAATAAAGGCTTAATTATAAGACGAACGAGAAGCGGGGTAAGAATAATTTCAGATTTTGCAAAAAAGTATGAAAAGTTTTTAACTTATGTTGGTAACTTTGCAGTTATTGTTGGAATAATAGCTTCTATAACTGGTTTGGGTTATTTGGTTTACGACACTTTAATGGGTAGGAGGAGTGCTGGCATAGTTCTACCTACCGTAGGGAGTTATCAATATCCCGGTCCTGTGTTCAGTGTACCATTCTGGTATTGGATAGTTGCTATATTCGTTGTTGTTAGTATACATGAGCCGATGCATGCCTTGTTCGCTAGATTGGGTAAAGTGAAGATAAAGAATATGGGCCTATTCCTATTCTTCGTTTTCCCATTGGGTGCATTTGCAGACCCAGATGAAAAACAGATGAAGAAGTTATCTATAACTAAAAAATTAAGAATCTTTGCTGCAGGTAGTTTTGGTAACTTACTTGTCGCAGGAATTTTGATAATCTTGGTAATAGGGTATAATTTTCTGATCGATTCGTTTATAACTGGTGATGGTATTGTTTTTGAAAAGACGATCGAGAATACTGGTGCCTATGAAGTTGGGTTAAAAGGAATGATAATCGAGATTAACGGATATAGGATAAAGTACATGTCAGATTTCTTAAACGCTTTAACGGCAGTTGAACCAGGTGATACAATTGAAATTAAAACTACTGAAGGATTGTACCAAGTAAAAACCACCCCTAATCCAGAAGATCCAAAAAGACCTTTCATAGGAATAAGTGAACCTAAAACTTTGTTCATCTATAAAGGGTTGTTAGGGGGCCTTGAAAGAGTTCCTGATAATACGTTAAATTCAATTCAATGGAGTTTAGGTCTACTTGGTTGGACTTTTCTATTGAATTTTGGAGTAGGTGTCTTCAACCTCTTCCCTATCAAGCCTTTGGATGGGGGTTTGATGTTTGAGGAGATAATAAAACACTTCTATAAAGGTAGGTATGCCAACCAAATAGTCAATGCCTTGTCCTTAATCGTCCTCGCCATATTATTAACCAACTTATTCGGACAAACCATTTTTTCTTTTGTCAAATTATAATACGTCAACCTTTCTTATCTCAAATGCTCTCATGGGATAAATTTTGCTGCCTTCCTTTATTATAGAATTTTTCAGTGTATCGTTTATTAACCTCTCTAATAATTCGTCCAATTCGTTTTCTTCCACTGTTTTTTTAATTTTTTCTTCTACGAATGATTTCAATGTTATTTCAACATTTTTCTTAATCTTCTTACTAACTATGATTATACCTTTGACTCTGAGACTCTTTCCATCCTTCGTTTTCAATGTCTGGTTTGTATCTATCCTAGTTATGCCATACCTGATCATTCGAGATATATAATCCCTTAAACATTCCAAGCCGTCAAAAACAGTATAAGCCTTGTCTCCTTCTATTTTGTCCACTTTGAAGTATAACTTGATGTAATATTTGCTCAAATCATCTATCAAATTTATCATGTGTACATCTAACTTTCTTCCCAAAAGTGTTTTGGAGTCACCAGTGGGGGTTTCACCGATAACTTTTTCTTTGAACATTTTTGGTGCAAGTAATGTGAACCATTCTTTTCCCTTGAGTTTCTTTGCCATATCATCATCTCTGGATTAAAAGTTTGGCCTGTTCTGGATCATACTTCCAACCTTCAGGAAGAAGTCCCTTTCTGACATAGTATTTACCCAATCTTCTGATTTTTGATTCTAACAGTTCTAATCCTCTTTTAGAAGTATAGTCCCTTTTATTTCTCGCCAAATGTCCCCTAAGATTTACGGCTTGTTTCAAAAGGTTGAAAAAATCTTCAGGATATTCTGGGTACAATCTATTATCCCTCACTATTTGGGATATTGTCTTGCCCGTAATAACTTTAACAGATGGGATTCCAAATTGGTCACGAAGTATCAAACCTATTTTACCAGTAGAATTTCCTTCCTTTGCTAATTTTATGACTAACTTCTCGATTTCGTTCTTTTTGTACCTAATCCATCTTGGTGCTGTTCTGGTAGAAGGTTTTTTAGAACCTGCTTTCCCTCTCTTTCTTGCATGTATCCTTGCCATTTATTCACCGAACATCTCTTGTAAAAGCCAAGTGAATATCAGACCAACAGTTGCTAAAAATGCAATTAAAGCGCCTAACATCGCCATGATAGCGGGTATTCCTTTTGGGGTAATTATAGTTAAGCCTATTCCAGAGGACATAACTAAAGAGCCAACTATTAAACTGATTATACAAAATCCTTCAGCCCTTTCAAATTTATTCTTGCTCTTCAGCATGTCCAAAATTTCCATGTTTAACACCTTTCTATTTTAACATAAATATACTTAAGGGTTTTCCTAAAATATTTAAACTCACCTTTTCATGTATCTGGCTCTTTTTTCAATCTCCTCGACTTTTTTGAGTACTTCTTCTGCTTTAGGATATGTATTCTTATAGCCTTGGATGACCTTATCCCAGCAGATATCCATTATCTGGAAATGTGTCGATTTTAACGCCTCTTGTAATAACATCAAATCTGTTCCTTGATCCTCCATCTTTCTAGAAAAGAAACCCAAACCAAAATCTATAAAGTATATCCTTCTTTTTTCAAGTATCATATTTGATGTGGTGAGATCGCCATGGATAATGCCAGATGAATGTAATTTTCCTATAGATGTGCCGATTTCAAGACAGAGTTTTTTTATTGTTTTTTCATCGGACTTATTCAAAAGTTCCTTGATTCTTTCCCCGTCAATGTATTCCATTACAATCTTATGTCTTTTTTTATCTATCTCAAAAACTGTGGGTGTAGGAACGTCCACTCTCTTCGCTTCAAATAAAAGATTGGATTCTTGTGATGTTCTTGATTTCCTTATTTTTTCGTCTATTTGTTGTATTCTGTAATTCTTTTTAATTCTATCCTTTATTATGACATCTTGATCATCCAATTTAGTTAAAAACAATTTTGCTTCTGCTCCTTGTTTTATTAGTTTCATAGTAATTACCTAAATTTTAAAAAATTTTCCTTAAATTTAAAAAGGATTGCATCCATAAATTAATACCATATGTGTTTTTTCGATAAATGTAAGGGATGTCAAGAATACAGCAAATGTCCATTCCTATCTGCAGTTGTGCAACGTAGTTACGCAAATAGGAAATTGGACAATATTTTTAAGAGTCTTAACAGGATTGAAGAATTGCTTGGAAGGGTATCAAATAGAAGTTAATTTTATTTGTGATGAATGATAAATCATTCTCATGAAGAGTGAGATAATAGGAACTCTCCTGGCAATTTTCACTGCTATAATAAGTGGTTTTGCTATAATCGCAAACAAGATTTTTATTGTCAACTTGGATCCTATTATATTCACGTCTATTAGGGCGTTACTCATCGGTATAATATTCTTCATAATTTCTTCTTTCCAATGCAAGTTCGATTATAAGAAATTTAAAAAAGTCAAATGGAGCTATCTCATATCAATAGGTTTTATTGGTGGTGCTTTAGCATTCTTATTGTTCTTCTCAGGACTAAAACTCACGACGGGTGGAAGAGCAGCTTTCATACACAAGACTTTACCTGTCTTCATAACGATATTAGCGGTTTTATTTCTGAAGGAAAGGGTCACAAATAAACAGATTTATGCTTTGGTTATAATGTTATTAGGACTTTTGATCCTGACTTCCGCTCAAATCACAACAACCAGTTTATGGTCAGACCCATCTTTGGGCGATCTTCTTGTTCTCTTTGCAACAATATTGTGGGCGATAGAGAATGTCATTGCAAAGCATTCCATGATAAAAGGTGAATCTAATTTTGTTGTAACCTTCGCGAGGATGTTCATAGGTTCTATCTTCTTGTTGTTAAGTTTACCTCTCTTATGTAAGATGGATCTGTTATTTACTCTTACCCTAGAACAGACTGCAAATATAATGATTTCAACTGTAATCCTTTTAGGTTATGTCTTGTTCTGGTATTGGAGTATCAAATACATAAATGTGTCTAAAGCTTCAACAATATTGTTGTTAGCACCAGTCATAAGTTTAATTTTGGGGGTTGTTGCACTGAACGAACCTGTGCCAATAGATCAGTTGATAGGTTCTATTTTAATTCTCATAGGAGCATATTTTATTGTAAAAATAAAGAGTGAATTTACGACGGCTGTTTAAGTAGGATTTATTTAACCTTTTTAAAAAAACTAATATGAAACCAGAAATTTTCTTTCTAAAGTATGCTTATCCATGCTCGTTTGTCTTACTGTTGAGGAAAGAAATCACAAAAAAAGAACATGAATTACTGTACAAATCTGCAAAGGAAGAAAAACTATTTTTATCCAAGGATAAGATTGAAAAAATATTTTGGCGACCTATTAGGTTTGTGAAGTCGATCGCTAATTTTGAGTCTGTAAAAAAATACTGGAGATTTGACCATAACTTTCACTTGAAAGAAAAAGAATTCAAAGATCTTGACGAAAGTTTGCTTGAACATTGTTTCGTCGTTCCTTGTGAAGTTATATCGGTGAAGGGAGGTATAGCCAAAGTAAAATCCTTTTTAATTAACGGAGAAATTAGTTTAAAGACAGATTTTGTTATTGTTAAGCCAGGGGATAAAGTGACGAAACATTACGATTATGCGTGTGAAAAAATATCTGATGGTATCTATCAAGAGATGATAGAAAGGTTAAAAAAGGTTATGGTTTAATTACGTTTCGAGGATTAGATGAAAGCTATAGCTTTAGTACCTGCATACAACGAGGAAAGTACGATTGAGGAAGTGATAGATCATCTTAGGGGTTTAAATTTGGATTCAGTCATTGTAGATGACGGCTCAAGTGATAAGACAAGTGAAATAGCTAAAAGATTGGGTGCAATAGTAATTGATCATAAAGAAAATAAGGGTAAAGGAGAAGCTTTGAGAACTGGGTTTGAACATATTTTAAGAAATTATCCAGATGTAGAGAATGTAGTTGTAGTAGATTCAGACATGCAATATTCGCCGAGAGACTCCTTGAAACTGTTGAACCCTTTAAACAATGGAGCGGATTTTGTAATGGGGTACAGAAACTGGGAGTCTGTACCATTCAGACATAGATTGGGTAATTTTGTTTGGAGAACTGCTTTCAATCTATTCTTTGAGACAAAATTGAAAGATACAAATTGTGGTTTTATAGCATTGTCCAGAAAAGCCATAGAGAAAATGAGGGGAACATACGGGGGATATATAATAGAGAACATGATGCTAGTAAGGGCTTTGAAAAACAATCTCAAGATAGAACAAGTCCCTGTTTCAGTTGAGTATAAAGGAAAAAGAGGTATTGCTAGCGGTATAAGAGTTGTCTTGGGGTGTTTAATCTTTATTATAAGAGAAGGGATAAAATATCAATTTAATAAAATTTAAAGAAGTTTGTTTTAATAATAAATTTTGTTAATGGGAAGATAGCTCAGTCCGGGAGAGCGCTCGGCTGAAGACCGAGTTGTCGCGAGAGGTTTTAAACCCGCGAATTCAAATCTCGCTCTTCCCACTCTTTTTTAATTTCAAATTCTAAAACTATTTTTGGTGAGAAGTTATCAGAATTAAGGTAGTTCCTCTTGGTGAAGTATCAAAAAAGCTCCTGGAAAAAGTGAGAGAAGAATTGAAAATATTCAGAATGCTTGGGGACATAGTAAACCCTGATAAATTGCCTGAATCTGCTCATAACAAATTTCGAAATCAGTATAGATCAAACGAGGTATTAGATTTTCTTGAAAAAAATTACGAAGGTAGAATCCTTGGAATAACAAGTGAGGATTTGTATACAGAGGGTTTAAATTTTATTTTTGGTCAAGCAAAGATGAGGGGTAGGGTCGCCTTAATTTCCATAAGTAGATTGAATCCAACTTTTTTTAGACAACCTAAGGATAACGAATTATTAGAAAGGAGAACAATTAAAGAAGCAATTCATGAAGTCGGACATATGGCATTCGGTCTTGGACATTGTAATAATAGAGAGTGTGTGATGTCCTTCTCCAACACGATTGGAGATGTGGATAGGAAGACAAAATATTTATGTGATATGTGCAAAATGCAAATAGGAATTTGAAAGGTTTAAATAGACTAATTTAGGAGTGATTAACATGTCAACTAAAGTTTGGAACGGGGAATTACTAGAAAATAGAGTAATCATCTGGAATTCAAAATCCATAGAACTATTCGAAGAGTCCGGATACGGTAAACCAACGCCAAGCGAAACCCCAGAAAGACTCGAATTAGACCTTGTTGAAGCCACATACTTAATAGAGAAGGGGAAATTGAAGGTATTTGTTAAGGAAGGTAAAAAGAAGAAAAATATAGATTTTCAAGAATTGATGAAAATGGGTATAAAAAACGTTAACATGTTCCACCCATCTTTGATAGTATACCGTGACTTAAGAGATAGGGGATATCTTTGTAAGACTGGTTTTAAATTCGGGACAATATTTAGGGTTTATGATCGTGGGGTGAAAATAAAGAAGGGTTCTAAAGCCCCGCATGAACACACTCGTTATATAGTACAACCTGTAGCTGAAGAGGCTGCATTCTCATTGCCTGAAATGTCTAGAGCCGTGAGACTTGCTCAAAACATAAGAGCAACACTTGTATGGGCAGTAGTTGATAGAGAAAATGATGTGACCTATTACCAAGTAATCAGAATTACACCCTAATATATTCTAAACCTTAATATCGCTCCAAGACCGCCAATCCTATGAAATTGTTCACCTAGTTCATGTGTCTTTGAAATTATCTCTACCTTACTACCTTTCATTTCTACTTCTTTCGCCAACCTTTCAATGTCTTCATCCCTTATCTTCTCATCAGAAACCAGAAAAGTTTCAACAGCCCCAAAACTATTTGCTTCCTTTATCTGTTCCAATCCATAAATCCCCAAACCATCATCCTTCTGTAAGTGAACAAAAAGTTCTTGGATTATATGACTCTCTTTAACTATTTCACTTTCTTTAATGACTTTTTCCATTGTTCCTTTTTTTAGGATTTCATTGATTCCAGATTCAGTTGCTGATGAAGTGGAATCGATAATTATTTTTTCCTTTATCTCAGGGAATTTATCATTAATAATCTTATTGACGTGTTCTTTAACAAACCCAGGACCGGCCAAGATTATTTTTTTTACATTGGATGATTTATTGACTTCGTTAGCCAATTTTTTATAGAATTCTAGTTGCTTCTCTTCTTCATGTATAGAAAATGGATTCCTCAACTCTGAAACTATTTTGACACCACTTCTCTTCAACAAACCAAAGGTTGCTAGGTTAGAATCCATAACAGTAATTAAAACTTCTGGAATCTTTGTCTGAGCCTCTCTCAACCGATCAATCTGGTAGTTCTTCCACTCCTTTTTATATATTGTCAATATAGAACCTATGCTAACTTCAATCGTATGATAAGAACCCAATTGTACATCCTCAGGCCCTTCAACTATTTTTCCAGTGAGGCGAAGACAATTGACATGTGTTTGAAAATCTTTTTTTTCAACTTGAATTTTCAACATCATCGGCTTCTTACCGACTTTAGTTTTTTTTCCTTCTCGGTCCATAAAAAGACTTCTCATAGTTCTCGCTTCAATGAAATCCCCTAATTCTATTACATCTCCTAAATACCAGATGTCATCATTAACGTCGATTTTTATCTTAACAAACCCTTTATCGAAGTTGGCCCTTAGAATGTTCATTAAAATCTCTATAAATTTTGAATTTTAAAAGTGAATGAAAAACATATTAGTTTACAAATCAAAACATATTTTATGAGAAGAGGGCAGGGGAAGATTGACGAATTTGTATTCGTTCTTCTGGCTGGTTTAATAATGATAATTGCCATGCTTCTAATTTGGGGTACACCCTCAGAGGAAGGGAAAGAAAACATTTCTGAGAATATGACTGGTGTTTTCGTCATCGGTGCACGTATTCAGGATGTTCCCAGGCATATAAGGATTGGAGATTTTTCTGTTAGTTATGAAGTGGGTTCTGAGACTATAGCAGAGAAGAGAAATGTAGAAGTGAGAAGTGGTATATGGGAAGATAAACATGAAACTATTAGCGGTGAAATTTTAAAGGATATGGTTCTGGTGACAGACGGCTTCATTACTATTCAAGTCTCTGATACCAATTCTGAAGGCAACCTGATAGTTAAAATTAATAACCAAGTTGTTTTTGATCAGAAGGTTGATCCTGGCAAAGTCAATATACCTGTTGAAAAAACATATTTGGCTGATTACAATGTCATTGATATCTCCACATCTAAGCCTGGATGGAAATTCTGGGTAACAAGTTTCTATAAAATGGATAAGATAGAGTTTGGGATTAATTACTTCGGGAATGTAGAAAAACATGAAATTTTTACAGTTCATGAAAGTGAATTGCAAAACTTCAAATCTGGCATAGTCACTTTCTTTGTTGAAGATGTGAGTGGAACAGGGGATTTGAACATAGAGATAAATGGATACAGTATATTCAAAGGTAGGCCAATAAGAAGGTTTAGTAGGGCATTTGAGTTATTCGATGTTGGTTTAGTTAAGGGGACAAATTCTATTAAATTCTCGACAGAACAGGGAACTAGTTATAATATAGATGATGCTGAGCTAACGATAGTTCATGAAGAAATGGGACAGAAAACAAGGACTATAAGTTTTTACGTGAGCAGTTCTGATTACAACGGGTTAAAGACTAAGATGGGTGAAATAGAATTCTATATCTTGGATTCAAACTATCTCGGTTCTTTATTGGTTACTATAACAGACGCACAAGGTCACAAACAACCAGCCAAAGTAATAGCATCTTATTCTGCTGGGGAATTGAAGATAGTTTACTTCGACTCAAGCGATGTGAGAGTTGGGACGAATAAAGTTACTTTTGAGGCATCGGGAGAAGGTAGTTTTATTTTGAGTGATGTGAAGATAAACATTTAGGTTGAGTATAACAAACGGAGGAGATCTCTTAATCCTGTTGATGCACCGAGTATTGCTATTATCAGTTTCAAATAATTGTTGAATTCTTTATCGTCAGAAAACTTGTCAATACCAAGTAAGATTAAAACAATAACTATGAACTTTAGAATGACGAATGATAAAGGTGTTCCAAAAAGATTTATTACATAATTCGGTAGAACATGCTGTTCATAATAACCAAAATAAGTTAAAGATACAAAGGTTGTAGTGGCATCAAACATATGAATGCTGGTGACTATCTTATTTTCTACTAACCAAGGTATAATCTTAAATCCTATTATCCAAGGTATGAACCACAAAAAGACGTATGCAAGACCAAGCAAGTTGTTGTATTGGAGAATGCCTAAGATTGGTGCAACAAGTATTAGACCAATTACGAACATGGTTTTGTAATAAGGTATTTGCCATTTTCTTTGTAGGGCGAGTGAAAGCAAGAGTAATGAAAAAGTTATTCCGAAAATAAGAAAGTAAATGCCTGGCGTTTGGTATAGGCAGCCATCAAAAGATCCCGAGTCTTTCAAAACTCTCATAGAACTTCCCAGAAGAACGAATGGAGAAATTGCTATTCCCAGTCTTCTATCGATTTTCACATTCAATTTTCCCAGTATTTTGAATATCAAGTAAACGAAAAGTATGAGGACTATTCCAAAGAGAGTCGTACTCTCTATGGTATAACCAGTAGTGCTACAGAAGAATTTAAAAATTGAATCTTGGAAATTCATAAAAGAATATTTTAATTCATCAAACTAATAAATGAGTGTATGATACTAAGTGTCGCATTATCCTATTCTATTGTTTCTGGATTAATGGCTTGTCTTTTGTTTATAGCCGGAATGTTCTTGGAAAAAGATAAGAAGAAGTCAAGAATTATCTTAATTTGGGCTTGCCTGTTCTTGGCAGGATCATTCGCTGGGTTGGAATCTGCCTTATGGTCTGAAGGTTACAACATGTTTGATTTGGTTTTGAAATTTGATTTTCCTTTGACCGTTTATTTCATCATATGGTTTGTGTTTATAATCTGGTTGTTCGAATCAAGAAAGGAGAGGAAGATTTGGGTTGTTCTTTTAATTTTGTTGGTTATAGTAGCAGTATTTGCCATGAATTGTATGAACTGCCTTGAATTGTAAGAGATTTATTTATAAAACACCAATAATATAATAAAATTAGAATAAATGAAGGAGGAATAAAATGAAAAAGTTATTGCCTTTGTTGCTTTTAACATTGGCAGTGATTGTCTCTGGATGTATAGGACAAACGCCAACACTAACAGCAATAAGCTGTTCAGGTGCAGGAGTGACTAACGGTATTGTCATAAGTGACTTTACGTTCGATTTCAACGAAATTTATGGCGATGAGGCAGTTGGCTTGACTTTTACTGCAGAAAACATTGGTGGCGCAAGTGGTGAGTTGATTGGTGCAGAAATTTTTGGACCAACAATAAATGAAGGTGCTGGTGCTGGAAATCTAACATGGGGTTGCCTACCTACGTGTGAGTTAGAGCCTGATTTAACAACAGAAAATGCATTAGAATCACCAAATGTTGAAATGGATATTCCTGGTGGTATGTTCACAGAAACTTGGACACTTGAAGCACCAACTGGTCTAGGCGCTGAAGCAGGATACAATTTTAATGTTCGACTTAGATATAGCTATGAAACAAATTTTGTCGGTGTATTGAGAGTTATGAGTAGTGAATACTTGAGATCCTTACCAGCAGATGAAAGAACTGCTTTGATTCAGGCTGGTGGTCTGCATCAACAGTGTTATAGCGGCGGACCAATTGAACTAACTGCAGCTTCAGGAACACACTTCGTTGATCCAGAAAGTGCACCAAAGACAATTCGATTCAAAGTAACGAATGTTGGAGCAGGATTCCCATATTATGGCAGCGATGACATAGATGAGGATTATATGTACAAAGTACATTTGGAAAGTGCATCAGGACTCACTTGTACTGGCGTAGATGAGATACCACTATCAAGAGGTCAAACTGGAACATTCAGTTGTACATTTACGGCAACTACACCAACAAATTATCAGGACATAACATTCACACTAAGACTAGACTACAACTACTGGCTCGACAAATCAACATTCATAAAAGTAATGAGACCTTTGTAAGCGACAAACTTGGCACATCTTTAGATTTTGCTTAAAGGATTTTAGGTATCAGTAATACTCAACCCTTATTTTTTCTTCTTTTTTTATTTAAGATTAGAAATCAAAATTTGTATACATGAAGAGCTTGTTGATATTACTTCTAATTTTTGTTATCTTAATTTCTGGATGCGTTGAACAAGAAACATTAGTAACAACCGGTACTAAAGATGGTGTCAAGATTAAAGGATTTTCATTTGACCGATCAAGCATATATGCTGGAGACCCAGTAGGCCTGAATTTAGAAATCCAGAATGTTGGTGATGTCGAAGCCGAGTTACAAGCGATAAAAATATACGGCTTGATGAATAGGACAGTGGAATTAAAAACTGATGACATATTGTCCCCAGGTCTACCAAATGAAAATATAGAAGGGGAATCACAGTATTATAGGGAGATATTTGAAGCCCCATATGTGAGCGCTTCTACAACTTTCAACTTTGGAGCGAGAGTTGAATATAGATACAGAAGCATATATACAGGGACTTTGAGGGTTGTTGAAGGTAGTTACTTGGAAAGCTTGTCAGCAGAAGATAGAGATAGTTTGTTAGATAATAGTGGTGTCATCTCAGCATCTGTAACAGGAGGTCCTTTGTCTGTCAGTCCTGTGAAGGGAAGAGGTTTCATAGTAGATGGAGGGAGCATGACTAGACCAATTCTGTTCAAAGTGACGAATGCAGGCAGTGGCTATACTTATACCGGCAGCATTGAAACTGGGAATTATCAAGTTACTATTACATCAGATGGTCTTGAGTATTGTGGAATAGTTGAAGGTGGAACACCAAATCCTACAATAAAGTTGAGTAAGGGGAAGAGTCGTATATTTTCTTGTAATTTCACAACCCCATCTGAAGTTGTGAACAAAATGGATGTCATTTTTTCGATAAGTTTTGATTACAATTATTATGTTGATGGGACAACCACGATAACGATTGAACCTTCCGGGTAAGGGATACCGATAACGGCCCCTTCAACCTTGAGTTGTGCTCATATGGGTGGGTTCCGTGCAGATAGGGCCTCATATAATCAAATTCCTGATTGAGGTTATTTTATAAATCTAAAATCTAAATATAATTTTATGAAAAAAGTTGTCTTTTTATTTTCTTTGATTTTTATAATAGGTGTTTCTGGATGTATAGGTCAGGGAACCACAATATCTGGTGGTCCTGGTATAATTATTACAGACTTCTCAGTGGATTATTCTCCTATTTATGCGGGGGAATCTGTCGGATTAAACTTGGAATTGCAGAACCAAGGAGAGTTTGATACTGATGTTAATAGAATCTTATATTTTGGTGTTGAACCCACGGCTTGGCAACTGCCTAATGAATATAATGTTGGTGCGGGTGCAGGACATAGTCTAGCAGCTGCAGATCCGACAACGGGTTTTGAGGGCGGAACCTATTTTGAGAGTGAAGCCATTTCAGCACCTTCATCAATAGCATCTTCTACAAAATTTGACATCAACGTTAGAATTGAATATTCTTACGAATCACACTTTACTGGGACGATAAGGATTATGAGCAGGGATTATCTTAGAACTTTATCAAATGAAGAAAGGGATAGGTTGATACAAACTGGTGGTATAAGGGAATCAAAATCTACTGCAGCACCCTTGGTGATGAGTACGGCCAGTGGTGCGCATTTCATGGCTACTGGTAGCAGTATAACGATTCCATTCAGGATAACGAACATTGGACCGGGATTACCTTATAATGATAATTCTGCTACTTCTGATGCAGCTGTTACTGATGGTAATCTTTATTCGGTTGACATCATTGACCTGGATGACACAGATAGGTTGACATGTACTGAAACCGCAACAACTCTGAGTAGGGGGAAAAACGGTGGCTTTGGTTGTACGCTAACTTTGCCTACTACTGTTAGGAATTTTGAAGACCACACATTTAGTTTAGGCTTAAGATACCGTTATTATGTGGATGGCAGCACAACATTGACTGTTAATCCTCAGTATGGTGGGACGGGGGGAGTAACGACAACAACACTTGCATTCTCATGTTCTACTAATGGAGATTGTTGTTCAAATGTTGGCGGTGGGCCCTGTGACCCAGCAGAAAATGCTTACTGTGATGTGCCTACTGGTGATTGTTCTTGTGGTGCCTCAGCTCCAGTAGGTGAAGATTGTCCACCAGCAACACCTTAACTGTAACTTTCTCATTTCTTACAAAACAATAAAATAAGTAATTAAAATTCTATATCTTACTTAGATTGAATGAATAAGTTTTATATCTTATTAGTTTTCATCTTGTCTTTGCAATTATTTTTAACTCCAGTTTACAGTATCACTTCTACTATAAACCTTAAGCAAGGCTGGAACATGTTCTCTATTCCTGTCAATACAGCAATAACTGCAGATTCTATCAGAAGTCAATGCGGAACGACAAGGACTATTTGGCATTACTCTGGTGGGAGCTATCAAAGTGCTGTTGACTTAACTCCAGGTCTAGGTTACTGGATTAAGCTTGATTCTGATTGTGATGTTGCAGGAGAAGGCAATGAGTTGAGCATAAATGACTTCCCAAGCTTGAAGGTAGGATGGAATCAGGTTGGTTCTCCGAGTAATGCTGTGAATTTCTACGACGTGATTGGTAATTGCATCCGTAATAGTGGACCATGGAAGTATAATCCTGTGACAAAAGCATATGAGAAGTCAGATTTAATTGAACCTGGTTTTGGTTATTGGGCGAAGGTTGAGAGTGATTGTGAATTGGGAGTGCCTGTGACAACTACGACGACTACGACAAGTATTACTACTTCAACAACTACTACTACCAGCACGACTACTACGACAAGTACTACCATTCTGAACTATAAGGTTCGTGTGATAGAGTGTGATGGAAATTGTAGGGATAATGAAGGTACCGCCAATAGTCAATGCCAGGGTTTAGGGAGCAGTTGGTGGGCAATTGCCGTGGGTTGTGAAGAAGTCGAGGTCCTTGGGGCTGATCAAGATTGGGATAGGACATTTGATGATAATTTAGATTGGTGCAGTGATGCATTACATGAAGATATGACAGTTACTTGTGTTGAACTTGGGATAAAACCAAATTATAAGGTTCGTGTGATAGAGTGTGATGGAAATTGTGAGGATGAAGGTACCCCTGATCAAATCTGTCAGAGCTTCGGTTCTGGTTGGTATGCAACGAGTGTGGATTGTGAAACTATCGAAATAAATGGGGCTGATAAAGATTGGGACAGAGATTTTGATGATAATTTAGATTGGTGTCGTGATGGTGGTGGAGAGGATTTGACTGTTACTTGTATAAATGTACCGAGATACCCATATAAGGTCCGTGTTAAAGAATGCAATAATGAATCGATTGTAGATTGTAGATTTATTGACAAGTCGCCAGATAACATCTGCAATGATGCTTATCCTGGTTGGCATGCGATTTCAGTTGACTGTGAATGGATTGATATTATGCTCACCCCGGATGGAGACTATGACAGAACATTCGACTTGGTGTGGAGTAGTACCAATTCAAACGGATGGTGTGAGCGCAGTGGTGGGGAAGATATGACAGTTACTTGTGTAGGCTCTTAATCGTTTATACCATAAAGTGGGTCCACCCGGAGTTGAACCGGGCTCTCTACCGTTCTCATAAAATGTGAGGGTAGTGTCCTAACCGATAGACTATGGACCCTAAAAGTCAATTAATCTTCTCTGTGAATGAATTTTTAGTTCTTTTTGTTTTTCTTCATGTCTTTTAAACTCTGACTCGTCGAACACTGGTCTGCCATAAACGCCATCATATCCTGGTATTATTTTTATTTTCCCTTCCCTGTTTTTCATTATCCCATCAACTAATTTCTTATTCGTTATTTTTCCTAAATCTTCTCTTGGAACATCTAAAAGCACATTGAATTCATTACCAAAATTCTCAATCAATTTGTTATATTCAGACCAGATTGTTTTAGAGTAGAGCGAATCTATGTTGAGTGTCGTTTTTATCAATTCTGATAGCGGGATCAAATCTTTGAAAGGTATTGCATTCTCAAGATTAAACCCTTCCTCTCTGTCAGCCAATTCTTCAACTCTCTGCTCCACACCAACAGTCATTTTCCTATGACATTTAGGACAGATATCATTTATCTTTAAAGCCTGTTTTGGTGATAGGTTTATGTTACAATTTCTATGGCCAGTCCAATGATACTTCCCATAAGCAGGATTGACTTCAACTGTAAATAAAAACTTTTTTTTATCTTTATTCTTTACTGCATCTAGAATTTCCCAGTATGTTAATTGTTTCAATTCAAAAACATTGCATTCTCTTCCAAGACGCCAAGGCCAAGGACTGTGACAATCTGAGTTTGACATTAAAACAAATTTATCTAATGATGATAATCGCCAGTTCATTGGCGGATCACTCGATAGCCCAGTTTCTAAGGCATGTATATGTTTTGTTTTATCCTGATAACACTCTTCTACACTATCGAAACCAGACTTGGATCCAAATAAAGAGAACCATGGGGTCCACACATGGGCTGGAACTATTAAGTTATCCTTGTTGATTTTGATGAGTAATTCGACTATTTCAACACTCGTTCTTTCATTCAACAATAATCTGCCATCGATGTTCAACTTCGCTCCTAATTTTTTAAGCTCTTCATTTATTTGTTCAACTGTCTCAAAGCTTGGAACGTGAATGACGTGATGTATTTTTCTTACTTTATTATCTTGAGTGTATACTGTGCTGATTTCTGTTGTCAACATGAAATTCATCCCATCAAAAGAAAAAAGTCCTGTATCTTCAATCGGACTCAATTTGTGTTTTAATTCTTCTAACCATTTAGGATGGGTAAAATCGCCTGTGCCTATCAAGTTCAATCCTTTCAACTTACCATACTGTGAGAGATGTTCTAAATCCATATCTTTACTGGTTGCACGTGCATACTTGCTATGAATGTGTAAGTCAGTGAATATTTTCATGATTATACCTTAAACAAAGTTATGTTAATTGATTTTAATAATTCAAACATCCTTTAAGCCATCAGGAGTAATCTTGAACACACATTCTCCAGGAGGAAGGTTAGGAGAATCCATCATTCTTGCTATTCTCTTTTCTCCAGAAGATTTCCTCAAGTATACTCTATAAGTGGCTTGGTGTGCTAGAACATGACCACCAATCGGCATCGTTGGATCGCCAAAAAGAATGGCGGGATTAGCTAAAACTTGATTGGTCACGAAAACTGCTACATTATGAGAATCGGCCAGACGCTGTAAATTATGCAATAATTTATTCAGTTTCTGTTGTCTTGGTGCCAATTCTCCTCTTCCAACATAATCCGCCCTGAAATGTGAAGTGAGAGAATCTATTATCACGAGTTTTATATTTTTTTCTTTTATTGTTTCCCCAGCTTTATCTATGAGGAAAATCTCATGATCTGAGTCATACGCTCTAGCAACATAAATATTCTTCAAAGCCTTTTCAGTATCCATGCCCATCGATTTCGCCAGTTGCAATACTCTGTCTGGTCGAAATGTCGCTTCAGTGTCAATAAACAGACAATTTCCATTCAATCCCCCTTTTTCTACTGGTAGTTGAACATTCAAAGAAAGTTGAAATCCAAGTTGTGTCTTTCCTGAACCAAAGGCTCCATATGCCTCTGTTATTGCTTGTGTCTCAATTCCTCCACCAAATAAATCATTAAGGGCCTTACTCCCTGTATTTATCTTACCAATCTTTTGTCTTTGTTCCCATACTTTGTCGGCAGGTGTGAAACCGATTTTTAACATATCCCTTGTTTTGTTAATAATTTTTGTTGCAGTGGCTTCACCTATCTCCAGAATGCTCGCCAACTCGCCTGGTGAAGCGACAGCAATTGACATAGGGTCAGAAAACCCCATCTCAACGAGTTTCTCAGAAAGCTTTGGCCCGACACCAGGTATATCTTCCAATTTAAACTTTTCTTTTTTCACTAACCCACCCGTTCTATAGATTTGATTTCATTTATAAGTCTTTTACTCTCCTTCTCAATATTCATCTCTTCAACCTCATTGACGATGATTTCCAGAGTATCGAAGATTTTATTTTTCTGAACCTTTCCTCTCATTATAATCTCATTGCCTAGGGCATTTTCTTTTATCTGGTTAATGGCTTCTTCTTGCGATATGCTCAACAAAACGGAAGGTTCTAGACCTGTGAGGGTTCGTGCTTGATCCCTAAAGAAAACCGACCTTATGCTAGCAGTTCCATCATCCACTATGCCTGAGATGATCATGTTGTTCTCCGGTTCAACCTTACCATGTTCAGGACACTCGTATTCTTTTCCATTTTTCTCTACCTTTAACCTACATTCAGGGCATGTCTGGAATAAGGGATTGACATTGAACACTTGAACTATATTTCCTTTTATTTCAAAGAACCCTTCTTTCAAATCCTTTATTAAAGTTCTCTTGAAACTCATTCCAGTAGTCTCATGGGGCATTGATTCGTCGTCTTCCACTTTCTCTAATATTGCAAGCCTTGGCAATCCTAACTCAACTCCACCAAAAACATTCTCTTTAGCTAAAGCGTTCTTTAATTCTACCACGTCGTCTTCCTTAACCTTACCTTCTTCTATCATAGCGACTTGCTTATCCCAGAGTGGAAGCCGTATCTGGCCCGTCCCATCAGTAAGGATAAGGTTGCAGACCTTGCCTTTGTTGCCATCCTTCCTGTCGAATTCCCTGGTTTCAGATACCTGGATTATTCTTGCCTTGAGGTTGATGTGTTTCATCCCCGAAACTATATCCTTTATTTTCAAATCTCTTTTTCCTGTGAAGACAAGGTTAACACCCATATCTCTGGCGACCAGGTGCCCAGCTCCCTCTAAAGAGACTAAACCAGACAGTTCTTCATGCTTCTTCTTAATCCTTTCGTAGATTTGTTTACGAGAAAATTTTGTGTTTTTCTCTAATTCTTTTATTATTTCCTCTAAACTCAACATTCGACCACTTAAACTATAGGAGTAAAAATAAAAATAATTGTAATCAGGAAAGTTTTTTCCTAGCCAATCTTACATCAACGTCTAAAATCGTCTTCCTACCTGCATGTTTTGCCAAAGCCATGGATTCAGACGACAAATCTTTAACATAATCGGAAATCACATTAGCGAATTCTAATAAAGCTGATTTGGAAACTCTTTTTGCCCCTGATTTTCTCAACAGTCGTTCTAAAGGGGCCAAAGGCAATTCTTTTTGAGGTTCTTTCATAAAATCAATCTCTTATTGTTTAAATTGTGAGGGAATATTTAAATTTTTAAAGAATTTTCAAGTTCAACTTAATAATATTTGAACACAATTATTTCTTGATGAAAACATGACAAAGGTTAGTGTAATTATTCCAGCATACAATGAAGAAAGAAATATTGGGAAAACTATAAAGTCTGTCTTAAAACAGAACTACAAAAATTTAGAGATAATTTTAGTTGATGACTGTTCTCGTGATAAAACATCTGAAGTTGGGAAAAAACTTGGGGTTAAAGTATTAAGGAATAAAATAAATCTTGGTTTAGCAAAGACGTTAAATCGGGGTATTAAGATTGCGAGAGGAAAAATAGTAATCACCCTCCATGCAGATTGTGAATTGGTGGGAAAGGATTGGATAAAAAAAATAATTGGGGTTTTTGACAAGCATAAAAATGTTGCGGCTGTAACAGGAAATATAATTCCATTTTTTGAGAATAAAATGACTACACTTGATAAAGTAAGTTTGTATTTTCTGGGGGCATATGAAAAGATTGATTCAAAAAATATTTATGAGAAAGATATATTGACAAATAAATGCGATGCTTATAAGAAAGAAGCGTTAAAAAAAGTTAATTTCTTTAATGAAAGATTCAAAACATCAGGCGAAGATATAGACTTGTGTTGCAAACTAAAAAAAAGAAAATATAGACTTATGAGTAATCCTGCTTGCAGGGTCAGAATGCGTTTTTCTTCTCAACAGAACAGTTTTTTCAAATATTTAAAAAAGAGGATTACTTACGGAAAGGTTATTCCTAGGCTTTGGTTTGATCATCTCTCCGAGTTAATAAAAAACAAAACTTGGATTTTGAGTAGTATCCCATATATGGGGTATCTTTTATGCTTAGTTCTATCACTATTTAACTGGTTATTTATATTGCCAGTTCTGATTGCGAATATTTTCTTATCGATTAGAGTGTCACAAAGAGTGGTTTTTAGTTCGTTTCTTACGGCATTCGTATTGATTCCAATTTACACATTTTTTTGGGGTATCGGTATTATTTATGGTTTATTTTTAATCAATAAAAAGAGGATTTAGTGATGAGATATGGGTGTCCTACTTGCTTACCTCCCATTCAAAGAGGGATATAGGTCTGCAAGATGGCCGAGTACATCAAAGAATAAAAATCTTTATTTTCTATACCCCCCGTGGTTTTTAGCTTACTCGGCTAGCCTTTTAGAAAGGGAAAATATAGAAGTTGATTTAGTAGATGCTGTAGCAGAAGATATGGATGATAACCAATTCATAGAATACGTTAAAAAAAAGGACCCTGATTTAATTGTTGCAGAAATAACAACTATAACATCAAAAAAAGACCTTCAATTATTAAAACTCATTAAAAATGAAGTTGGGTGTAATATTGCTGTGTGCGGGTCTCATGCTACGGCATTGCATGAAGATATCCTTAAAAATAACAGTCATATAGATTTTGTTCTGCTGGGGGAATATGAGTTAACAATTTTAGAATTAAGTAAAAAATTGCAATTACACAAGTATGAAAAAATATTTGGACTTGCATTTAGAGAAAAAAATAAAATTAAAGTCAACCCAAGGAAACCGTTAATCGAAATTTTAGATTCACTTCCTTTTCCAGCGAGGCATTTTCTTACAATGGAAAGATATAACGAACCATTCGCTGAAGTTCCCAACCAACAGATGATAACAAGTAGAGGTTGTCCTTTTCGATGTGTATTCTGTGTATGGCCACAGATTCTTTATGATCATAAAGTGAGATTTAGGAGCCCAAAGAATATAGTAGATGAAATGGAACTTCTCGTCAAAGAATATAAACCAAAGGAAATATACTTCGATGATGACAGCTTCACCCTTAGTCAGCAGCACATACTTGAAATTTGTAAAGAAATTAAAGAGCGTGGTTTAGACATACAATGGAGTTGTATGGGACATGCAAACTTATCTGAAGATGTATTAAAAAAGATGAAGGACGCTGGTTGTGTAGGAATAAAATTTGGTGTTGAGACAGCTTCACCAGAAGTCATGAAAAAGATTAAAAAAGCTCTGGACTTAAACAAGGTTAAAGAATTTGCTAAAATATCTAAAAAACTTGGTTTTAGAACACATGCCACTTATATGATAGGGTTGCCAGGAGATACTAAAGAGACGATAGATAAAACTCTAAAGTTTGCTGTAAATTTAGGAACGAATAGCTTTCAGATATCAATAGCAACCCCTTTTCCTGGAACTGAATTTTATGATATGGCTAAGAAGAATGGTTGGTTGGTCACGGATGATTTCAGCAGGTATGATGGTAATAAGGAAGCTGTAGTTTCTTATCCCTGGCTCTCTAAAGAGGAAATAGATGAAGAGTTTAAGAAGGCTTTGTCACTCACATCAAGGCTAGATTTAGGTTTGATAAAGTATTTCATGCGTTATAAATATCAAACTCGGGGGTTAGGTGGAATTTTATCCCTGCCCAAGGAAGGGTTCTCATATTCGAGAAGGCTATTAAGAAAGAAAGTTTTTTCTCTGAAAGCCAAATATGTGAGGTAAAAAATGAGGATTAGTTTAGTTATCCCAGCAATGAAAGAAGAGGAAGGAATAAAAAAGACTTTATCCAACATACCCTATTCCAAGTTAAAAAAAAATGGTTATGATATAGAAACGATAGTTGTTTGGACCCCAACAGAAGATGATAAAACGGGTGAAATAGCAGATAAAATGGGTGCTGAAGTAATTATTGAAAAAAGAAGGGGCTACGGGAGGGCATACAAAACTGGTTTTCAAAATACGAATGGGGACATAATAGCGACTTTAGATGCTGATTGTACTTATCCTGTAGAAAAAATACCAGAATTAATTAATTTACTCGAATGTGAAAAAATTGATTTCATTACTACTGATAGGTTTGCAGACTTGGAGAGGGGAATAATGAAACCATTGCATAGATTTGGAAATTTTATTTTAACATTATGGATGAATTTATTATTTGGCCTAAAAATTAATGATTCCCAAAGTGGGATGTGGGTATTTAGAAAAAAAATTTTGGATGCTATTCAATTAAAAGAGAATGGTATGACATTTTCTTCCGAAATAAAAATCAAAGCATTTAAAAAATTTAAGATTAGAGAAGTCCCGATAAAATATAAAAGAAGGGAGGGTGTTTCAAAAATATCTAGTCTTAAAGATGGCTTTGCTCATGTAAAGTATATGTTTAGGGAAAGATTGGGTTTTTAAAATGAAAGTGAGATTGACCCCAAAATGGGAAATCGTTGTTGCTAGGTTTTGGAATATTGCAAATGAAGGAAAATCATTCTATCTGTGTATGAGTTTGGTTTTAATTTTTCTACTAAACTTTTCATCAATATTAACACGCGGATTTTGGATAAATTTGTTGATAATCTCCCCGTTCGTATTGTTATTTTTATACTATGATTATCCATTAAATCTTAGAATAATTCTATGGTTATTTTTAATATTTTTTATTCTCTTTTTTAGACCGCCAAATATTTTTATAAATACAGTTACTTTAACTTTTTTTTACTTTTTCTTCATACTGGGTGTCTGGGGAACATTTTACTATTATGTTTTACTAAAAGAACCCATAAAGACGCCAATTAATTTCATAAAACTGGTTCTAGAAAATACAGACTCCACGAGTGCCAATTTTTTTGAACAGTTCCCAAAAATTCTCTTGACATTACTATTGTTTTCAAACATTGGGAGTATGTCTATTTTCAGTGCAAACTATTTTCTATTTTTTATTTTTTCTCTTATAATCAGTTTTGTTGGACATAAATGGTTCTTTAGAAGACTTCCAAAATTACCCACAAAAGTTAAAAAAATAAATGGAAAGAAAAGACTTGCAAAAAAAGTATACGTGTTCATCATAGATGGTTGTAGAAAGGATCAATTCATGAAGGCAAGAAAACCCTTTATGAATGGTTTAATTAAGAATGGAGCACTTTATGAAAAAATGGAAACTATGTATCCAGCCAGAACAGTTGTATGTTTTTCCAGTATGTTTACCGGGGCATCACCCAGTAAAACAGGAATTAAAAGTAATTTGATTTTTGATTATAGTGGTTTAAAATTAGAAAGTGTTTTTGATGTATTAGAAAAAAATGGATTAAGGGGACGGCTTATTGCGATAGCACATTTATTAGATGTTTTCCCACGTCATACTACATCTGTCTATTCTGTTATGCCGAATAAAATAGCAGATAAAAAAATATTTGAGTTAGTCAAAGAAACGATCAAAAAGGATAATCCTGACTTATTAGTGACTCAATTGATTTCAGTTGACCAAACAGGACATTGTAGAGGATCTTATTCGAAGGATTATATAAAAGCGATTGAAGAAAATGACAAAGATGTTCAAGATTTTTTTGATTTTCTAAAAAAGAAAAAACTGCTTAGAGATAGTGTTGTCATAGTAATGGCGGATCATGGTCAATCCAAGGGAGTTGGGGGTCATGCGCATTGGGATTATGGGGAAGTAGAAGTTCCGTTCATTATTTATGGGAAGAATATTAAGAAGGGATTGAAGGTAAAGAAAAAGTATACTATAATGAGTTTAGGTCCGACCCTAACTTATTTATTTGGTTTAAATTCACCTAAGGGTTCCTCAGCAGAAATGTTAAAAGAGTGTATAGAATGAGGTACTTGGGAGCTGTTTTAATTTTTCTTATATTTTTATTGATTATGTTCGTAATTCCCCCATTTTATAATTTTCCATTGAACGATGATTGGGCACATGCTTATAGTGTAAAGTATTTTTTGGAGAATCATGAAATAAGAATTTCAGATTGGTCTCCAATGAGTTTGATGTTCCAAATATCATGGGGATCATTGTTCTCATTTATATTTGGTTTTTCTTTTGGTGTTCTCCGACTATCAACCATTATATTGAGTTTAGTTGGTGCATTTTCATTCTACTTCTTATTAAGAGAATTCGACTTTTCGGAAATAAAAAGTGTTTTTGGGAGCTTATTGCTTCTATTCAACCCTATTTTTTTCAACTTAACTTATACCTTCATGACAGATGTACCGTTCATAACGATGATGGTTTTATCCATTTTATTTTTTGTAAAGGCCATAAAGAAAAATAATGATTATTATTTGACGATAGGAACAGCATTTTCGGCTATAAGTTTTTTGATAAGACAAAATGGCATTTTAATATCACTCGGAATTTTCGTATATTATTTACTTAACAGAAAAAAATTAACCAAAAAAATATTTTTGATAATAACATTAATTCCAGTTTTCACTTTCGTAATATTTTACTATTGGTATAATTTCATTCATGGCCCAACTTTACAATATATTTATTCGACTTATAAGATTTGGAGTTATAAAAACAATTTATTAGTTTTATTTTTAAGGGTTGCCTATCGATCTTTTCATATATTGGAATATCTAGGATTATTTTTGATACCTCTATTATTAGGTTGTATACCTAGTTTTAAAAAAATCATCAGATTTGATAAAATTACAATTTTATGTTCGTTTGTGATTTTACTTGGAGTTGTCATTGCTTATTTTTTCTCTCCCTTCGGGGAGATTATGCCATACACAACAAACATTATCAATACTCAGGGCTTGGGGCCGACAGAACATCTTCAGGGAACGAGGGATGATATTCTTCCATCATATATTTGGAAATTTATTACTGCCTTATCTTCAATCTCAGCAATAGTTTTTTTTATATCAATTTTTCAAATTAGAAAAGACATTACTTCAATTTATACTTTAATATATCTGATCGGATTACTACAGTTTGCCAATATTCTTCTGACGCCCGCTGGTTTTGATAGATATATAGTAGTTTTGTTGCCAATAGTTATTATTCTATTCTTAGATTTCATAGACAAAATAAAAATCTCAAAAATATGGATTTTAATGGGATTAATAGTCTTCGGGTTTTTTTCAATCACAGGAACGCTTGACTATCTTAACTGGAACAATGCCAAATGGGAAGGAACCCAATATTTATTGAAAGAAGGTATATCGCCCAATGAAATAGATGGTGGATTTGAATTTAATGGATGGTATTTGTATGATGATTATGTTAAAAATCTAAATTTGACAACCACAGATGAAAAGAAAGATTATCTGGATCGATTTAAGAAGGAGATAGAAGTGGGAGATGTCGTTTTTCCGACACCAGAAAATAAAAGTTGGTGGTTTGTTGTTGATGATAAATATAAGTTATCTTTTTCAGAATTTCCGAATTATTTAACTATTAAAAAGACTCATTACTCGACTCCATTTTCATTAGAGGGAAATTACATATATGTCTTAAAAAGATCTGAATAATCATTGCCTTACAGCATTCTCTAAGATATAGCCAATGCCATCTTGCCTTAAACAATGATAGTTTTTACCCTCATGAAAACAAGTAATGTTTTGATAACCGAGTTTCTTGAAACACTCAAAAACACCAAATGGGGTTATGTAATAACCAAAAATTATACCTATCAATATACCCAAGAGAAATATGAATATGATGATATACCAATCTTTTTTAAGCATTCTCATCATTTTCATGATTTAAATAAGATGAATTGATAAATTTAAAAATCATGGGTCGGTGGTTTAGGTATGGTAAATAAAATATCAAAAAATAAAATCAATATAATAATTCTAATATCAATTCTGGTTCTGGCATTTTTATTAAGGGTACAGTATCTTGACAAACCATTGCAAAGAGATGAACCGTTATTTTTTGAAGCTGCTGAAAATTTGAATGAGAAAAAAAATCCAATTTTCTGTGAAATGTGTGTAGATGAACATGGAAAAACATTAAAAATATTTAACTATCATCCGCCGCTATTCTTATCATACCTTAGTATCATCATACAAGTTTTTAGTTTAAATGAAACAGTTTTAAGATTTTTAATTGTTGTATTTTCAATTAGTACTATTTTCTTAACATATTTAATTGGATACGAAACTGGGGGAAAGAAACTTGGGTTTGTAGCAGCATTTCTTTTAGCAATAAATAGATTACATATTGAACATTCTCAAATAATCGATATAGACGGCTCATTCTTCACATTTTTCATAATACTAAATATTTTACTCTTTATAAAGTGGTTTAAGTCAAACAATAAAAAATATTTAATTCTTTCAATAATTGCTCTAACGGGTTCATTATTAACAAAAGAATCAGCTGTACTAATTTTTATACCACTATTTTTTTATTTATTTAAGAAAAGAAAAACCGATAAATTTCTAGAAATTGCAAGTGTGACTATTTCTCTATCCCTAATTTTTATTTTTCTTTTTAATTTTTATTTTTCTGTCAACATTTTTGAGGGGGTACTAAACCAATTAAATAGAATTACCGCGGAGAAAACTATTGAAAGTAGATTAACTCGGTTATATCAATTTTCAGGTATTGTCACTTGGGAGTTTACTCCACCATTTATTTTAATCTCATTGTATTCTATTTTTTATAATTGGAAGAAAAAGAATCAATATTTCATTTTTTTAATTTATGTGACCGTCTTATTTGTATTTTTTTACACATTAATCTTTGGAATAACACGATATTTTGTTCCGATCATACCAATTCTTTGTCTGTTAATATCCAGTTACATATTGGAAAGAAGGGGCGGCATAAAAAATATAGCATTCATACTAATCATAGCATTTTTATGTTTTTCAGGTTTCTATTATCTAAAGATAAGAACAGATATCAATTTTTTGAATAATATCAAAACCAACTTTACCCTTATAACGATACCTTATGTACTGTGTTTAGTACCTATAACTTTGTATTTCACAAAATACAGAAGCTTAGCATTAATTACACTGATAGGAATGACCATAGGGTATAATTTATATTTTGGTCAAGAAGCAATAAACCCTCTTGTCACACCAGACTACAACAAAGCTGTAATAGATGCTGCAGAATTTATAAAGAATTCCTCAATAGAAAGTCCTGTCATTACTACACATGATATAGCTCTTTATTCAAATAGAGAATATTATGACGTAGAAGGTCCATTAATGAATGTAAAATCAATTGACACTTTAACAAAAGAAAATAAAGCAAATTACATAATATACAAAACCAATACCGTAGTAATACAACCAAGTGTTGACGAGTTTTTGGAATCAAGTTGTAAAAAGGTAAAAAGTGGGATTTCAAATAATGTTGAGGTTTTTAAAGTTTTTCAATGTTAAAGTTATGGTAAAAATTATTTAGTATTATTACATCCTAAAGTGAATAACGAATTTTCAGAACGATAAAGGCTTTAAAGGACATAAGAATAACCCTCATAAGTTTGGGTATAGAATTTATAAATTTTGATTTTCTTGTCTCTG
>Ga0209636_10000746_pt1 | contig 32261 bp, 23 predicted proteins | sample DeeMarSWOR152_54_FD_187464 | JGI IMG/M metagenome (GOLD analysis project Ga0209636, IMG submission 187464) | Marine sediment microbial communities from White Oak River estuary, North Carolina - WOR-1-52-54 (SPAdes) (version 2) | ecosystem: Environmental > Aquatic > Marine > Intertidal zone >...
CCTTATGTTGGAGCCTTCGATCAACTCCATGAGACAGGGAAATATTGAGTCTCTCCAAACGGGAACAGCCTGCCAAGATAACCAGAGCAACCATCAGAATAGCGAACAGGGAGCAAACTGGACCACAACGGGGCACGCCTTTCTCCACCTTCTGCCATACAAGAGAGGAAAAGTGGATGCGAGAAATGATATGAAATACTAACAGATTCAATCGCAAAATGCAAGATGGATCAGAGTTGCAGGAGTAGAGTAATTGTGAATCGGAGGGTGAGTGAGGAGCACGGGTATATGAGCGAAGTTTCTATCTCGTGGCTATTCATTGACTGGCTTGACTTTTTGAGGAGAAGTCTTTAATATGCCGCAAACGGTGGGGCATTGTTGAGATTCTTCCCAAGTCTCTTCTCTCGCTGACGAGTTAGGAATCCTCTATCAGGGCTCTGTCTTTAACCATTGGATATGGCACACAGAAAAACGCTCGAGAAGACCAGAAATATCGGATTTGTGGCCCACATCGACGCGGGCAAGACCACCGTCACCGAGAGAGTGCTCTACTACACTGGGCGGACCCATCGTATGGGAGAGGTCCATGATGGCGATACCGTCATGGACTGGATGCAGTTGGAACAGGAGCGGGGCATCACAATTACGTCTGCGGTGACGACTTGCATGTGGAACGGGCATGACATTCATATCATTGACACCCCTGGCCACGTGGACTTTACCATCGAGGTTGAACGAGCCCTGAGGGTCCTGGATGGTGTTGTGGTTGTTTTTTGCGCTGTCGGGGGCGTTGAGCCTCAGTCGGAGACTGTTTGGCATCAGGCGGACAAGTATGGTGTTCCGAAAGTCGCATTCATTAACAAAATGGACCGCGTAGGGGCTGATTTACACGTCGTGGTGCGGATGATGATCGATCGACTCGGCACAAAACCCTTACTGATTCAGCTGCCCTTGGGGACCGAAGGCCGATTTCAGGGTGTGATCGACTTGATTCGGTCCAAGGCGATCGTATGGCATGAAGAGACCCTCGGGGCCTCCTACAGTGAGATTGATATCCCTGAGTCCTCTCGGGCGGAGGCGGAAGGGTATCGGGGCCGGTTGATCGAGGCTGTGGCCGAGACCGATGATGTATTGACGGAAAAATACCTCGAGGGGAAGCCCATAACTGAGCCAGAAATCGTCGAGGCAATTCGAAAGGCTACAGTGGGCATGAAAGTGGTGCCTGTTCTGTGCGGTTCGGCTCTCAAGAACAAGGGCGTTCAACCGCTTCTTGATGCGGTGGTCAACTATTTGCCCTCGCCGTTAGAGATCCCACCGGTCACAGGGGAGAACCCAAAGACGCGCGAGCCGGAGACCCGTTTGCCTGGTGACAAGGAGCCGTTCTCTGCGCTGGCTTTCAAGGTCGCGATGGAACAGGGACGGAAAATGGTCTACACGAGGGTCTATTCAGGCAGGATCAGGGTGGGTAAGGGGGTCGAAAACCCTCGGCTGCGTCGAAAGGAAAGGATTTCAAGGATCTTCCGCATGCATGCCAATCATCGGGAAAGGATTGATGAGGCGTCCACGGGAGACATCGTTGCCATGATGGGGCTAAAAGAGACCACAACGGGCGATACACTTTGTGATGAGGCTGCTCCTATTCTTCTCGAACCCATCGACTTTTACAAACCAGTCATGTCGGTGGCTGTTGAACCGCGTACCAATCAAGACCAGGACAAGCTTAATCTGAGCCTTGAAAAGTTGGCTGAAGAGGATCCCACCTTTGTGGTGGAGCTCGACGAAGACACCGGTCAAACCATCATTTCCGGGATGGGAGAGCTCCATCTGGATGTACTGGGCAATCGATTGCAGACAGAATACAACCTCGCGGTCAATGTCGGTCGTCCGCAAGTGGTTTACCGAGAGACCATCGAGAAATCGGTGGAGCAGACCGGAAGGTTCCTGCGCCAGGTTGAGGAAACCCGGCTATTCGGGGAGGTGACCCTTAGGATATCTCCACATGGGCGGGGCCGGGGAATTGACATTATCTCATCGGTGCCCCGGGAGCGATTGTCCGAAGAACTCTACGATGATATTGAGGAAGGAATAAGGGACGCCGCAACTGTCGGGCCTCTCATGGGCTTTCCACTTATCGATATAAAGGTGGAACTCATTAAGGTCGATTTCGATCCTGACAATCCTTCTCCCGTGGCACTGAAGATTGCGGGTTCCAACGCTCTGAGAGAGGGATGTGAGAAGGCATGGCCAGTGCGTCTCGAGCCCATTATGGCGGTCAATGTTGTGGTTCCTGAGGAGTTCATGGGCGAGGTTCTGGGAGACCTGAAGTCCAGGCAGTGCGACGTGGAGGGGATTACACCAAAGGGAAAGGTTGTTCATATCCAGGCATTTTGTCCGCTCACGCGGATGTTCGGTTATTCCACGGATCTGAGATCCCAGAGTCAGGGACGGGGGACTTTCTCAATGCAATTCTCACGATACGACAAAGGCCCAGCGAAATGAGTAAGAAGGCAGTGGTCAGGAGCCAGTAGTCTGAATAGATCTGGACCAAACATCAAAACTGATAGCTCAATCCGGATTTTTATTTCTTGGAAGGGTTTACGGAGTTCAAAACGCTAGCAGGGACGAATTGATGAACTTCTTGCGAGCAATCAAATCTTGGAAAGTCCTTGCTTGCTGCCTTCCCATTCTGATTACTGACTCCTATCTTCTAACTTCCGATCTCGGCAGATGCACGGTGAATCGCCACACAAGGATCGGCACTCTAGATGAAGACCTCAGACTCTACGATAAATGAGGCCATTCTCACTACCCTTGAGGAGCGACATGGCTATGTATCGGGTGAGGACCTGAGCCGGGGGCTTGGCCTGTCAAGAACTGCTGTTTGGAAACGGATCAAGGCCCTCAGAGGGGAAGGCTACGGAATCAGAGCTAAACCTCGGCGCGGATACGTGTTAATCCAAAGGCCGGATCGCTTGTGTTCTCGGGAAATCTGCCGAAACCTCAAGACTCGCAGGGTGGGCGGTGAGGTACACACCTTTGAGGCAGTGACCTCGACCAACGATCTGGCCTATGCAATGGCCTTGAACGGGGCTCCGGACGGGGTGGTTGTGATTGCCGAGTCCCAGACCCAGGGTCGAGGTCGGATGAAACGCTCATGGGTCTCTCCGTATGGCAAGAACCTCTACCTTTCCCTTATCCTGAGGCCCCAGATTCCCCCCAAGATGGCTCCCCTGTTGACCTATCTGGGAGCCATTTCGACTGCCGAAGCTCTTGCAAGAAGCTTTTCGTTGGAGGTTGAGATCAAGTGGCCCAACGATATTCTGGTGAGGGCAAGAAAGCTGGCAGGACTGCTCAATGAAGCAAAATCAGAGACGGATCGGATCGATTTTGTTGTACTCGGTTTTGGAGTAAACCTGAACATGGGTGAAGATCTCTTCCTTCAGGAATTGCGTGGAAAGGCAACCTCCGTCCTGAGGGAGTTGGGCCACAGGGTCTCGCGTGTTGAATTCACCCGATGCCTTTTGGAGAGCATTGACGTCTGGTACGATACTTTTTTGCTCCAGGGAGCCGATCAGATTATCAGAAAGTGGGAGTCAATGGCCAGAATCCGGGGAAGACATATCGAGGTGAGATCCTTTGGCAAGAGGTATCGCGGGGTGACTGAAGGGCTGGATCATGATGGGGCTCTCATCCTGCGTGAGGGGAGCGGTGAGGTGGTGAGGATCGTGGCAGGGGATCTGACAGAGGCATCGAGGGAGTAAGAATGGCCAAGTTTCATACTATCGATGAAGGGTTTCTTCGGGAGCGAGCGGCTCTGAAGTGGGGTCGCTGGGCAAAAGATGTCATTTCCCTTGCGGTCGCGGACATCGATTTTCGGACTCCACCGGAAATCAAGGAGGGCGTCCTGAGGGCCCTAGAAGAGGACCGTACTCCCTACGGGGCATATGCCGGGGATTCGGATGTGCTGGAAGTTGTTTGTGAGAAACTCAATCGAGTGAACCGAATTCCGGCAACACCTGAGGATGTCCATATGGTCCCGGGAACGATGTTTGCCATCTTTCTGGCCTGCTACTATGCGCTCAGGCCTGGCGATGAGGCCTTGATCTGTCCCGCTCCGGTCTATCCACCTTTCATGGAAAATATCGAGAACGCGGGGGGCATAGCGGTCTTCAACCCTCTCAATTTCTCCGATAGCCCTACACTAGACCTGGATGATCTGAGGCGTCGGGTCACACCGCGGACGCGACTTCTGATGGTGTGCAATCCTCACAATCCAACGGGAAGGGTTTTATACCGGGAGGAACTGGAGCGAATTGGACGAATTGCGAAAGAACATGATCTACTGGTGTTTGTAGATGAGCTTTATGAGGACATGGTGTTCGAGGGAGATCACGTGAGTCTTGCTTCCATGAGCCCCGATCTGTTTGAGAGAACCCTGACGGTCTTCGGATTCAGCAAGGCTTTTGGCATCCCAGGGTTTCGGATTGCCTACATCGTGAATCGCGGCTCTCACATGAGAGAACTCAAGAAACGGCTTCATGGAATGATCGTGCACACAGATACCCTGGCTCAAGCCGCTGCCAAAGCTGCTTTGAAACACGGTGCGTCATGGCTCGAAGAATTCATGGTGCATCTCAGGAGTATGCGGGATTATGCACTGCGAAGACTGGCAGGCATTCCAGGGGTGTGGTGCCCACGGCCTCAGGCGACCCCATTTGTTTTCCCAAATGTGGCGTTTTTCAGCATGCCGAGCGGGCAGATGGTCGAGTACCTAGAGAGGGAGGCCCGTGTGATCGTGCAGAGTGGGTCGGACTTCGGTCCTCATGGAGAGGGCCACATTAGAATCAATGTCGCAACTGCGCAGTCTGTTCTTCAGGAGGCCTTCGATCGGATAGAAGCAGCCCTGCGGAAGCTTGCCTGATGGGTTCTATCTGATATGGGATATGAGGTTTGTGGTACGCGATAGGGGATATGGGATTTGTGATGTGCGATCTGCGATAGTCCCTACTTCACATCCCACATCGTCTCTCGGTCTCGATAAGAGTCTCACGGATCTCGCTCTGGGTTCCTGTACCACCTTACAAACCGACGGATTCCGTCTTCAATGTCAAACCTAGGATTGTAGCCGAGCTTTTCTCTGGCCTTATTGATGTTGGCACAGGTGACGGGAACATCGCCAGGCTGGTCAGGTAATTCCTGGATGACAGCTTTTTTGCCCAGGCTCCTCTGGATCATTTCAATGAGGTGGATGAGCCGTGTCGTTTTGGACTCTCCGAGATTGTAGATTTCATATCCCTTGTTATTGAGAAGAGCCCTGAAGAGGCCGTCGATGATATCGTCGATGTACGTATAGTCCCTCATGGAGCCCCCGTCGCCGTACATTGGAATGGCTTTTCCCTGATCGATGAGACGGGTGAATTTATGGATTGCCATCTCGGGCCTTTGTCGAGGGCCGAAGGCGGTGAAGAATCTGAGGCAGGTAACGTCGATGCCATAGAGGTGGTGATAGGTGTAACAGAGGAGCTCGCCAGCCCGCTTTGTGGCTCCATAGGGAGAAACGGGGAAATCTGCTGGATCATCCTCTGAAAAAGGGATCTTTGTGTTCTCACCATAGACAGATGACGAGGAGGCAAAGACGAAATTCCGAATCCCAAACTCCCGGCAGACTTCCAGGGTATTCAGGGTTCCTCTGATGTTGACATCCTCGTAAAGCAAGGGATTCTGGATTGAAGGTCGGACTCCTGCCCGTGCTGCCAGATGAACGATACGATCGAATTGGTGACCGTCACAAAGATCTCTGAGAAGCGAGAGATCCCGGATATCCCCCTCAGAAGTCTCAAACAACGACGAGGTCAGGAGAGGGGCCACGTTTTTCCTCTTGATGGCAGGCTCATAGAAGTCGTCAAAGTTGTCGAGGCAGACCGTCCGGATTCCCTCTTGTAGCAGACGCTCACAGAGGTGGGATCCAATAAAACCGGCTCCTCCGGTTACCAAGACGGACCGCATGACCCGGTCCTCAGACGGATTTGTAGTGACCATTCAGCACTCTTTTGAATCAGGGTGAGAAGTCAGGAGTCAGAATAATCGTATGGCAAACAAGTGCTAATTGTATTAGTATTTTTAGAAAGATAGCACGCCTGCTCTTGCTTGACAAGGACTGGGGGCCATGTTAAAAAGGTCTTAGGAGCGCATTGTGAAAGTAGCTATTTCCGGAAAAGGCGGTGTCGGGAAAACTACTCTTGCTGGGGTCATGGCTCGTCTCCTCGCTGATGACGGGAAAAAGGTCCTTGCGATCGATGCCGACATGGACGCTAATCTGGCTTCGGCCATCGGAGTCGCAGCAGAGGAACTTGTGGGATTAACGCCACTCGCCCAGAGGACCAGCCTTGTTGAGGAACGAACTGCTAGCAAGAAGGGCACATTTGGTGGGATGTTCAAACTCAACCCTCGGGTGGATGATATTCCTGATGAGTACAGCGTGACGCACAAGGGGGTTAAGCTTCTGGTTCTGGGAGGTGTTCTGTCCGGGGGCAGCGGATGTTTCTGCCCCGAAAATGTGCTCCTCAAGAGTCTGATCAGCCATCTGTTTGTGGCCAGGGAAGAGACCGTCATCGTCGACATGGAGGCAGGTCTCGAACACTTGAGTCGGGGATCGACGGGCTATATGGATGCCTTCATCGTGGTCGTGGAACCGGGGTTACGAAGCGTCGGAACGGCCAAACAGATCAAAAAGCTCGCAAATGAGCTGGGGGTCACGAACATCCATATTGTGGGGAACAAGATCGCCTCCGACAAGGACAGGCGAATCGTTGAGGAAAACTTGAAGGAAGAATTCGAAATCCTTGGCTATCTCAGTTTCAATTCCAAGATCATCGAAGCGGACCGGCTTGGAGTCTCCCCTTATGATCTCGATGATCAGATAAGAAGAGAGGCCAAGGTCATTTCTGACCGACTGGGGGAGAAGAGATAGAAAGACTCCTACGGACCACTTCTGGGCTGCTCTGCCTTGTTGTCAGCACCATCGTGCTGTCCATTCTGGCGTACCTGACTTTCCCTTTTGATCGCAAGGGAACGATCATCCATAACTATGCGCGAGCTTGGGGTTGGTTAATCCTCAAGAGTAGCGGGGTTGGGGTGGCCCTATCCGGTGTGAACCATATTGAGAGAGGGGATCCTCACATCCTTATGGCTAACCACCAGGGGGCCTACGACATTTTTGCCCTGTTGGCCTATCTGCCTGTGGACTTCAAATGGTTGGCCAGGGAGGAAATATTCAGGATCCCGATCCTTGGATGGGCCATGGCGGCCGCGGGTTACGTCAGTATTGACCGCAGAGGCAAGAAGAAGGCCCTGGAGAGCATCGAAAGGGCAGTCGCCAAGATTCGGGAGGGCGTCTCAGTGCTAGTATTTCCCGAAGGGACTCGAAGTCCTGATGGCCGAATTCACCCCTTCAAGAAGGGTGGATTTACCCTGGCGATCAAGGCTGGTGTCCCCATCGTTCCCATATCCATTCGGGGTAGCAGAAATGTCCTCCCGCGAGGATCTCTGAGGGTGAGACCAGGGAAAATTGACATCATGATTGGCAAAGGCATCCGGACAGATGACAAAAGTCTGGCCGACCGAGATGACCTTATGATGGCGGTAAGAGACGCCATAGATAGAGCTTTTAGAGGTTGAGGCGTCATGGTGAGAGATTCGAGGCAGAACGGTATTGGGCCCGAGATTCTGGGTATCATCCTGCTCGGTTTCGCCATTTTTCTTGGAGTTGCCCTCTACTCCTATCACCCTTCGGATCCCTCCTTCAACGTTCAGCACATCGGGAAAGAAAAACTCATTCACAACCTTGTCGGGGTCGTTGGGGCCTACGGAGCAGACCTCTTCATCCAGATCCTGGGGATGGCTGCCTACCTCCTTCCACCTGGATTTGTGTGGGTCGGGCTGCTGGTGCTTCTTCGAGGGGGGATCGGTCAAATCCTGGTCAGGGCTGCGGGTGTGCTTCTTCTGGTCTTCTCTCTCTCCGCCGGCCTTGGAACATGGGTTGGTGGACTCAATTTCCGGGGCGAAAAGCTAGCTGCTGGTGGGGCCTTTGGAGAGGTCCTATCCAGAGGTTTCTTGAACTATCTAGGTCTCTTTGGCTCTTCTTTTTTGGTAATTATTCTTCTAATCCTATTTGCCGTGATGGCAACGGGCCTTTCCTTCTCGGGCCTCCTTGCGGATCTGTACCAATTGATGGTCAGGATGGCAGGAAGAGTCAAAACTCTCTTCACGATTCGTTTTGCGCAGGTCGAAAGGGGACGACGGGTCAGACCGGAAAAGAGGGTTCGCCTTAAGGAGGCGGATGAGAGGGTGACCCCGGTGGTGGAGACCCCCAGGACCAAACTCGGAAGAGGGGTGACCTTTCAACAGGAGGAGTTTGAATTCTTAGAAGCTAAGGGAACCTTCCATCTTCCCCCCGTGTCTCTTTTGGACACACCTGATGCCGACGGGATAAGAGTGGACAGACAGAGTCTTATCATGAATTCCAGGATTCTAGAGAAGAAACTCCGGGATTATGGGGTTGAGGGAAAAGTGGTGGAGGTCCGGCCTGGCCCGGTGATTACGGTTTTTGAATTTGAACCCGCCCCAGGGGTCAAAGTCAGTAAGATCGTGGGTCTGGCGGATGACCTGGCGCTTGCTCTCAGTGCCGTGAGTATCCGAATTGTTGCCCCAATTCCTGGAAAGGCCGTCGTGGGGATCGAGATCCCCAACAATGTTCGCAAGACGGTCCATTTGAGACAGGTTGTCACGTCGGAAACATTCAAGAAATCTCGATCGAAGCTTTCCATCTGTCTGGGTATGGATATTTCGGGTGAACCCTTCGTGATTGACCTGGCGGGGATGCCGCATCTCCTGGTGGCCGGCTCAACAGGATCTGGGAAAAGCGTCTTTCTCAATGCAATGATTTGCAGCATTCTCTTTAGAAGCAGGCCTGACGAGGTTCGTTTTCTCATGATCGATCCAAAGATGCTGGAGCTTTCCCTGTACGAAGGAATTCCCCATTTACTCCTCCCAGTGGTGACAAATCCGAAAAAGGCGGCCCTTGGTTTGGACTGGTTGGTGGACGAAATGGACAGGCGCTACGGGGTTCTGGCCGAGAGAGGAGTTCGAAATATCGACCAACACAACAGGGAGGTAGAAAAAAGCCTGAAGGAGCCCAGGAGCCGAGTTGACAGTGACGCCCGTGACATCCTCGAACACGGGAAAGGGGGGCCTGTGGGTGAGCCGGAAAAGTTGCCTTACATTGTGGTCGTGGTCGACGAGCTAGCCGACCTGATGATGGTTTCCTCCAGAGACGTCGAGGAAGCCATCACGCGTCTGGCCCAAATGGCAAGGGCGGTAGGCATCCATCTGATACTAGCTACCCAGAGACCTTCCGTCGATGTGATCACCGGTCTTATCAAGGCCAATTTTCCTGCCAGGATTTCTTTTCAGGTCTCCTCAAAAACCGATTCTAGGACCATCTTGGACACCATTGGTGCGGAGCATCTTCTGGGAGCGGGAGATATGCTGTTTCTGCCTCCTGGGAGTTCAAAGATGGTCCGCGTGCATGGGGCCTTCATTTCGGAGATCGAGATTAGAAGAGTGGTAGATTTCCTAAGAAAGCAGGGAGAGCCCGATTACGATACTTCTATTGTCGAGGAGAAACGCGCAATTGATAGCCGCGCGGAAGAAGAGGAGTACGACGAGAAATATGATGACGCTCTGGCCTTCGTGGCCGAAACAGGCCAGGCTTCGATATCATTGATCCAGAGGCGGTTCCGGATTGGATACAATCGGGCGGCAAGAATCATCGAGCGGATGGAAGCGGAGGGTGTCGTTGGTCCTTCTGACGGGGTGAAACCCCGAGAGGTCTTGATTCATAAGATTTAAGGTAAGCGTTCCGGGGGATAATCGTACCTGACAAAGATGGTGGTGGGATCTAAGGCAATAGACGAAGTAAGAACCATAATAACAAATGACAAAGCTCAAAGTCCAAATGAATGCCAAATGGTAGACAAGCAGGGAATTGCTAGGTGAGGCGCTGATCGCTTTGATGGGTAAGCTATTCAACGAATCTCGAGGTTTTGATATTTGGACGTTGGGATTTCATTTGACATTAGGATTTTGGCATTTGAAATTGCTAGGGAGCTGGGTAGAACCAGGAGAGGCCCCGTGACCGGTTACGAAACTGGGGGGTACCTATGAAAAAAAGGTTCATACTCTTCATGAGTCTGTTCTCTGCGGTTTTCAGTGTCTATTGTTTCGCCCTTACAACTGAGGAGGTAGTCACAAGCATTCAGGAGCGGTATGAGAAGATAACAAGCCTGACAGCGGAGTTCACTCAGGAGTCAACGAACAGGATGCTCAATCAGACCCGAATCGCCAAGGGAAAGGTCTATTTCCAAAAGTCAGGTCTCATGCGGTGGGAATACACCACGACGCCAAAGAATGAATTGGTGAGTGATGGGAGAACCCTCTGGATCTACCAGCCCGAGGAGAACCAGGTTGTTGTTCAAAGGATGGATTTGGAGAAGGAGAGGTTTTTTTTGGGTTTTTTGCTCGGCGAGGGTGATCTTACCAGAGATTTTGACATCGGTCGGTGGGATCAGGAGGTGGATCAGAATGAGCTAGGCTATCGAGTGGAGCTTACTCCCAAGAAACCTCATGCCACAATGGATCGTGTGATCTTGACGGTTGATCGGAAAACGAGTTATGTGCGCCAAGCCGATGTATTCGATGTATACGGAAACCCAACGCGTATGGTTTTCAAACGTATCCGCGTCAACCGGAAGTTACCTCAAGACCTCTTTACGTTTGTGATTCCTCCAGGAACCGAAGTGATTGAGAACCCCGGTTTGTCTTCACAATAGAGACCGCAATGACAAATGACAAAGCTCAAAGTCCAAATGAATGCCAAATGGAAAATGGCTGGCTGAGTGAATCGTTGAGAGGACGATTGGTCTGACTACCTAACGACTTAGCCGTTCAACGAATTTAAGATGTTTGGCATTTGGATTTTGATATTTGAGATTTTGAGTATGCCCCTAAAACGCGCGACAGGCATTGTGATTCGATCATTCGACTATGGAGAGTCGGACAGGATTGTTACGTTTTTCACGCTGGAAGACGGAAAGATCAAGGGGATCGCGAAGGGGGCTCGACGGAGCAAGAAACGGTTCAGCAATAGTCTTGATCTTTTTTGCCACGTGAAGATCCATTTGTTTGAAAAAGAGAACCGGCCTCTTACACGAATTGACCAATGCGATGTGGTGGAGTTTTTCCCCGCTCTAAGCCAGGACATTGCGAAGATGAGCTATGCGAGCTATTTTGTCGAGTTGGTAGATGCTATGGTGGGTGAACGAGAGACCCACCAAGGGGTTTTCGAACTTCTGAGGACATTTTTGTCAAACCTGAACGGGAAGGAGCCGAAGGAGGAGATGTTGCGGATTTTCGAGATACGACTACTCTCTCTTCTGGGGTATCGACCAAACCTCAGTTCGTGTACCCAGTGCAGGAAACCCCTCGTGCGGTTGGAAAGGATCTACTTTGTCCCGACTAGGGGGGGAATATTCTGTGGACAATGCTGTCCCACAGGCGAGAGTTTTATCATTCTCGCCACGGGGACTGTCAGACTCCTTGAGAAATCGGCAGAGGCCGATCTTTCGAAGCTTCATCGACTGAGATTCTCCTCTAATGCCATAAGAGAGAGCCGCGAGATACTGCCCCGGTTTGTGCAACATCATCTCACCCGGGAACTGAAGTCTTTACAATTCTTGGAGAGCGTTAAACCAACCGCCTCTTCTTGACACTCCAAATACAAAGTGTTAAAGACCCTTTAACTGTTCCTGGTAGTCAGAGATCAGGGATCAGGGGAAGTGATTGATTTGTAACAGCTATAGAGGGCTGAATGTTTTGTAGAAGCCAATCGAGCTATGTCAATGAGAGGCCGTGTCAGCGAGCATTCGATAAGGCACGGAGAGGCGAAGACATAGATGATGTTTAGTGGCGTGTGGGTGTCTTTCTGAGGGAATGCCTGAGAACCGATCCCTGTCCTCCGTCAACTGAAGAGAGGAGTAAGCCGGTGACCTTTCAGGAATTGATCCTTGCATTGGAAGCCTTCTGGGCAAAGAGGGGATGCATCATCTGGCAGCCATACCAGACGGAGGTTGGTGCTGGCACCATGAACCCGGCGACGTTTCTACGGGTTCTAGGCCCTGAACCATGGCAGGTTGCCTATGTGGAACCCTCCAGAAGGCCTACGGACGGTCGATACGGAAACAATCCCAACCGCCTCGAACAGCACTACCAGTATCAGGTGATCCTGAAACCTTCCCCTCTAGAGGTTCAGGATATTTATCTGGATAGCCTGAGAAGTCTGGGCGTGGATCCCCTGGCTCATGACATCCGGTTTGTGGAGGACGATTGGGAGGCGCCGACTCTCGGAGCCTGGGGCCTTGGATGGGAAGTTTGGCTCGATGGAATGGAGATCACACAGTTCACGTACTTTCAACAGGCTGGAGGCTACGATCTCAAGCCGGTATCTGTGGAGTTGACTTACGGTCTTGAGCGGATTGCTATGTATATTCAAGCGGTCGATAATGTGTACGACCTGATTTGGACCGAGGGGATCCACTATGGTGATGTTTACCATCGCCGGGAGGCTGAATACTCTACCTACAATTTTGAGGTGGCGGATACGTCCATGCTTTTTGGCGCTTTTGATCTTTTTGAGAAAGAGTGCTCCCGACTGGTGGAGAGGGGGCTTGTTCTACCCGCCTACGACTACTGCCTCAAATGTTCCCATACGTTCAACATCCTGGATGCCCGGGGAGCCATCAGCGTCACGGAGAGGACCGGGTTTATCCATCGGGTGAGGGATTTGGCGGCGAAGTGTGCCGAGGCCTATCTCAGACAGCGCGAATCGATGGGGTATCCCCTCTTGAACAGATTTCAGTACTAATCTGATGTCTCGGAATTTCGAAAAGTTTTCAGAGTTAAATGGGGTTCTGTGGTTCTTTGGTTCCGAGACCTGGAGGGATGGAGTAGTGGGGAAGTTCAAGACCGGCCGTTTGACCCGTTATTCCAACATTCCAATACTCCAGTACTCCAAGATGCGAAACCTATAGCTTTCCGGAGTTAAGATGGGAAAAGAGCTGCTTTTGGAGATCGGTACCGAGGAGATTCCCGCACGCTTTACTCCAAGGGCCCTGGAGAACCTGGCGGATCTCATGAAGAGAGAGCTTGAGGCTCTAAGGGTTGATTTCGAAGAGATGCGGACCTTAGGCACGCCTAGACGCTTGGTCCTGTGGGCAGGCGGGATGTCCGAGTTCCAAAAGGATATCCTTGAGAAAAAGCTGGGCCCTCCGAAACACCAGGCCTTTGACAACAGAGGCCGTCCGACCCGGGCGGCTGAAGGATTTGCCACGGCCCAGGGAATACGGGTCGAGGATTTAGAGACTGTCACCACAGAGAAGGGGGAGTATCTTTGCGCCGTGCGGCGACAGCGCGGAGGGGAAACGGCCGATCTGCTCAGGGAAGGTCTCCCAAGGGTCATTACATCTCTTTCTTTCGTGAAATCGATGAGGTGGGGAAGCTCCAGTCTCAGGTTTATGAGGCCCATTCACTGGATTCTGGCCTTGTTCGATGGCCAGGTCATTCCTTTTCAGCTTGAGAATATCGACAGTGGAGATGGGACCTACGGGCATCGGTTCATGAGTTCTGGATTCCTCAGGGTGAAGGGCTTCGCAGATTATCTGAAAAGGCTTCGGCAGGCATCAGTGGTCGTTGATCCGGAAGAACGAAAAAGAATGATCGAGAAGGAAATTCAGCAGGCTGCACAGAAAGTTTCCGGGAAGATTCTGATGAATCGGGAGCTTCTCGACGAGGTGATGTATCTCGTTGAATACCCCGTCGTTATCCTGGGTGATTTTGAAAAGGAGTTCTTAACCCTTCCCAAAGAAGTGATAGTTCACGCGATGGAGGACCATCAGCGGTATTTTCCCGTAGTGAACATCCAGGGAGATCTCCTCCCGCATTTCGTCTGTGTATGCAACACCCGGGCGACAGATATGGGGGTTGTCATAAGGGGAAATGAACGGGTTTTGCGAGCCAGGCTCTCAGATGCCAGGTTTTTCTTCGATGAAGACAGGAAGATACCCCTGGAGAAGAAAGTCGAAGATTTGAAAGAGGTGATCTTTCAGGCCAAGCTCGGGACCTCCTATGATAAGGTCATGCGATTCCGATCCCTTGCCTGTTTCTTGGCGAGAAAAATGACACCCGAGGTCGAAGAGTCCGTGGATCGAGCTGCATTTCTCTGCAAGGCCGATCTTGTGACGGGTATGGTCGGGGAATTTCCTGGGCTTCAGGGCATTATGGGAAGAGAGTACGCTCTGCTCGCCGGCGAATCGAGGGAGATTGCTGAGGCGATCTATGAACATTACTTGCCAGCCTTTGCCGGAGACCGGTTACCGTCATCTCCGATAGGTGATTTCATTAGTATAGCGGATAAGCTCGATACAATCGTGGGATGTTTTGGTGTGGGCTTGATCCCTACTGGTGCCGGGGATCCTTTCGCTCTTCGGAGACATGCGCTGGGAATTCTCAACATTCTTCTGGAAAAGCGCTACCGCATTTCCCTCAGGGAGGTGGTTGACAGAAATCTTGAACTGTTCAAGGAGAAGTTGGAATTGTCTCCTCAAGAGATCAGAGATTCGGTCCTCGAGTTCTTTCGACAGCGTTTTCAAAACTTCTTAATATCAAAAGGCTTTCCCCATGATGCAGTCGAGGCCGTTCTGGAAGTCGGTTTTGACGATATAGTTGACTGCCAGGACAGGATTGTTGCCCTGGCGGAAGTAAAGGAGAGAAAGGGGTTCAGTCCTCTGGCCGTGGCATTCAAAAGAGTGGTCAACATCAGTCGGGAGTATCGTTTTCGAGAAGTTGTCCCCTCACGTTTCAGGGAAGATGAGGAGAAGATGCTCCACAAGGCCTTTCTGGAAGTAGGAGGACGGCTGGATAACCTTCTCAGGGAAAGGGATTATCGGCAGTCATTGACCGAGCTGAGGCAACTGAAGGAGCCGGTGGATCGGTTTTTTGACCGCGTTCTGGTCATGGATAAGGACAAGACAACCCGGGAGAACCGGCTTGCGCTGCTCGGCCAGATCGCCGACCTTTTCTCCAAGATTGCAGATTTCTCCAAAATCGTAACGGAATAGCCGCGCAGGGTCCGCGTGTGGTATTTCAATGGGAAGAAGCTATCTGCAACTCACGATGCAATCCTGTTTGCTGACTGCTGAACGCTGATGGCCGAAGGCTTGTGAAAAGGAGTCCAGGATGGCAGAGAAAGAGGGAGATCATGCGCGCATTGACGAATACGTTTCAAAGCACATCAGACCAAAACTGAAACACGAATACATCAGCCTGGCTCACACCTTTTCACTACTAAAGCGGGCTCCCTGTGAGGCCTTTGAGAACCTGTTCATCATTATGTTCATGGCTCCTCTGCTGGTGGGCCGAGGCGACATCGCTAGGCGTAACCTCCTGCTGCTGAGGGGGCTTGTCGACATGCTCGAGAGGCAAGAGAAGAAATCGACCCTTGCGACCCGTATCATCGAGGGATTCTACGAGGAGTTTGACTCGATAATCCTGAAAATAAATAAGGTCCAGCAGGTCTACAGCATCGATATCGACCTGTCCTTTCTCAAGGAGCTGGACCTGAGAAAATAGGGACTCACAAAGTTTTGTTTTGTATTCTTTCGGCCGGAGAAAGTGGTTTTTTGAATCCTACTCGAAGAACACATTGAAGGGGTAGTCAGGATCCTCCAACTGGACTTTGTTCCTTCTCATCTCCTTCAGTTTGGCCTGTGCTGCCGTGAGTCGAGCAATGGGAACACGGTAAGGGGAACAACTCACATAACTTAGCCCAAGGGTATGACAGAACTCAATGCTTCGAGGATCTCCCCCGTGTTCACCGCAGATGCCTACCTTAAGGTTGGGATTGGTTCTCTTGCCCCAGTCCATGGTAATCTTCATGAGCCTGCCCACCCCTTTGATGTCTACAACTTCGAAGGGGTTATCCATGAGAATCTGCATCTCGTTATAGAGGGGGAGAAACTTGTTTTCGGCATCTTCTCGCGAGAAGGAAAAGGTTGCCTGGGTGAGGTCATTCGTTCCGAAGGAAAAAAAATCGGTCACGTTTGCCAACCGGCCGGCCCGCATGCACGCCCTGACCACCTCGATCATGGTTCCGAACTGAATAGGGACCCTGACACCGTATTGTTTCTCCACAGCCTTTTGAATCTCATCCATCCATTTGTGAACCTGTTTGAGTTCCTCAGCCGTACAGACTTGAGGAACCATGATTTCAGTCTGGACGTTCACGCCTTCTTTGACGAGTTCCGTGGAGGCCTCTAGAATGGCCTGGATCTGCATCTTGTAGATCTCAGGATATTTGATACCCAGCCGAACCCCTCGGTGTCCCAGCATAGGATTGACCTCGGCCGTCTCACGAACCTTTTGGAGAATCTCCTCCTTCTTCTTGATGACCTCGTCAAGAAGCTCTTTCTCTCTGATCTCTGAGAGTTCCCCCATCACGTGCTCGATCTTCGGGATGTATTTCTGGAGGGAAGGCTCCAGAATGACCTTGACAGAATCGGGAATCGCCGCCATATCCTGAAGACCCTTCTGCACCTCCTTGAGTCGTTCGATTTCCCACACCAGAGACTCTACGGAGGGAAGGAACTCATGGAGCGGAGGATCGAGAAGCCGGATCGTGACGGGAAGCCCTTCCATTGCCTTGAGAATTCTCTTGAAATCCCCTTTCTGCATAGGGAGAAGCTTGTCGATGGCTTCCTGTCTCTTTTTGGCAGAATTGGCAAGAATCATTTCACGGACAATAGGCAGACGGTCCGCAGCATTGAACATCCTTTCCGTGCGGCAGAGGCCGATACCCTCGGCTCCAAGTCTCCTGGCTCTGGCAGCATCCTTCGGCGTGTCAGCGTTGGCCCTCACACCCAGAGTGCGAACCTCATCCGCCCATTTGAGGATGGCTTTCAGATCTGAACCGAACTCCGGATCCACGGTAGGGACCTCTCCGAGATAGATCGATCCGGTGGCCCCATCGATGGTGATGGCATCGCCCTCTACAAGGCGATGGTCTTTGATGATGGCTACTTTGTTCCGATCGTTGATCTGGATATCCTCACAGCCGACGACGCATGGCTTCCCCATCCCCCGGGCGACCACGGCAGCATGGGAGGTCTTACCACCTCGGCTAGTCAGTATTCCTTTTGCCTGAAAGAATCCGTGAATGTCCTCGGGCTTAGTCTCCTCCCGGACCAGGATGACGGCTTCACCCAAACGGCCCATCCGTTCGGCCTCATCAGCATCAAAAACGACTTTGCCACGAGCCGCCCCCGGCGAGGCGGGGATGCCCTGAGCGACCGGCTGGGCGTTTGCCTTCGGATCGATCCGTCGGTGCAAGAGCTGTTCTAGGTGTTCTGGGCTGATGCGGAGAAGGGCCTGCTCTTGGGTGAGGAGTTTCTCTTTCACCATATCTCTGGAGGTCTTAACAAGAGCCGTGGCATTCATCTTCCCGTTTCGGGTCTGGAGCATATAGAGTTTTCCCCGTTCGATCGTGAACTCAAAATCCTGCACCTCCCGGTAATGCTGCTCCAGGATGTGGCGAACGTTCTCAAGCTCCTCGTACCGTTTGGGCATCTCCTGTTTCAACTGCGCGATGGGTTTCGGGGTTCTGATCCCCGCAACCACATCTTCTCCCTGAGCATTGGTGAGGTACTCTCCAAAAAGAACGTTCTCGCCGGTTCCAGGATCTCTGGTAAAGTCGACCCCGGTTGCCGAATCACTACCCATATTGCCGAATACCATGGTGCAGACGTTGACGGCCGTTCCATCGGCCATCCGGGGAGTGATATTGAATTCCTTCCGATAGTCGACGGCCCGTTTTCCCATCCACGAACGGAAGACCGCTTCAATGGCCATCTCGAGTTGTTTCCAGGGGTCCTGAGGGAATTCCTGTCCCAACTCCTTCTTGATGACCTTACTGTACTCCTTGCTAATCTCGATGAGCGCCTGCGTGTCGAGATCTGTATCAAATCTAGCTCCCCGGCGTTTCTTGGTCGCCTCCAGAATCTTATCAAAATGATCGTCGTCCAAACCTAGAGCGATTTTGCCAAAGAGTTGAATGAATCGGCGATAGGCGTCATAGGCAAAGCGTCGGTTCCCTGTGGCTTTCCCAAGTCCTTCCACTACCTGGTCATTAAGCCCTAGATTGAGTATGGTATCCATCATGCCGGGCATAGACATGGCAGCTCCAGACCGGACAGATACCAGAAGTGGATTCTCGGCTTGGCCGAAGCCCTTTCCTGTCTTATCTTCCAGACCTTTTGTATGCTCTTTCACCTCGTTCATCAGACCATCCGGGAGTTTTCTGCGCTTGTCATAATAATGTCGGCAGGCCTCGGTGGTAATGATAAACCCGGGAGGAACGGGAAGCCCGATTTGGGTCATCTCTGCAAGGCCGGCTCCCTTTCCCCCGAGGAGTTGCTTGTTCTTGCCATCCCCTTCCTCGAAGTCGTAAACACATTTGATTCTTCCCATGTTGAACTCCTCTAACTCATCTAGGATCTTCCGATCCACGGTCTAAAAGAATCTACAAAGACAGAATATTATCAGATTCCAACATAAAATCTACCTCATTTTCGACAGAATATCACCTCTCGCCTTCATGATACGTCCCAATGGAGTTTCCTCAAGATCACTGAGAAACTGGAAAAGGAAGTTCTGAGTGGCGAAGGGCGACTTTTCCAGGGCTCTCCCCTTATGTGCCTGATCATTGGCTTGACAAGAAAACCGGTCATCCGATAGGGTTTAGAGATTTGAAACTTTTCAAGGGTATTGCCAAGAATTTTTCTGAGGTTGGTCTGCAAGCGGCAGCTTGCAGTCAGAGAACCAAGCGGGATGGTTCGTTGGCCTGCTCCTCAGAGCGACAAATCCCGGGTGTAAGGGTAGATGCAGAGAGGAAGACTGAGAAGGAGATGAGACGGATTCTACTCCACACATGTTGTGCCAATTGCGCTATCTTCCCCCTCAAGCGGTTGAGAGAGGCGCATATTGAAGTCTTCGGTTTTTTCTACAACCCGAATATCCACCCTTTTCAAGAGTATCGGAGGCGACTGGAGGCGGCCGCGTCGTTTTTCCGGTCTCAGGAGGTACGGCTGATCGTTCATGATGAGTATGATCTGGAAGGGTTTCTGAGGGGTGTGGTTTTTCGCGAGGAGGATCGATGCTCCTACTGCTACTTCCGGCGTCTGGAAACGACGGCTCGCAGGGCCAAGAAGAGCAGGTTGGACGCCTTTACCACGACCCTCCTTCACAGCAGACACCAGAATCACGAACTGATCAAAGCGACGGGAGAGAGTCTGGGTCGAAGATACGGGATCCCTTTCTATTATGAAGATTTTCGCCTGGGTTGGAAAGAAGGGATTGAGGAATCAAAGAAGATGGGCCTCTACCGTCAGCAGTATTGTGGATGCATATACAGTGAAAAGGAGAGGTACCTGGGAAAGCGAGGCCGTCAGACAAAAACGTCGATCGTCTGAAAAGCCACGACGTCCACTAGCCCCCTGTCCGTTATCTTGAGCCGGGGAATGACCGGAAGGGCCATAAAAGAGAGCACCATGAAGGGGCTTTTCAGCTCGGATCCCATACGGTTCGTCTCTGTCTGTATGGTAGTGAGCTTTTCGTCAACTTCCTCCACAGATCGATCCGAAAGGAGGCCCGCCAATGGGAGAGGAAGGGCACCGCAAATACGGCCGTGAGCGGTCGCAACGAGCCCCCCTCTCATCCTGGAGATCTCGTTGACGGCCAAGGCCATGTCCACATCATTTGTTCCAACCACGATGATATTATGGGAGTCATGGGATACTGAGGAGCCAATGGCTCCTTCCTTCAGGCCGAATCCTCTCACGAATCCCTTGCCGATCCGGCCGGAGCCATGGTGTCTTTCCGCAACAATGATTTTCAAGATGTCTCGCTCAGGTTCTGGCTGGGCGAACCCATTGACCACAGAGATTGATTCTACCGATCCATCGGTGACAATTTGATCCGGAACGAGTTCGATGACCCTCACCCTCTCCGACACGGCCGCCATAAGGAGATCGTCTGATTGAATCTTAGGCACATGAACGGAATTGGCAAGGGGAGGGCTCTTCAGTTGGAAAGCAGACTCCTGGACGATCCTATTCTTCACGACTGGCCTTCCTCCATGAATGACCCATTCCACACCGAAATTCTCCAGGTCTTCAAGAACGACTAAATCTGCCCGGTATCCTGGGGCAATGCCCCCCATGTCGTGAAGTCCAAAATACTCAGCCGGATTGGAAGTTGCCATGCGGATGGCCGTTATAGGGTCGAGACCAAGGCGGACCGCTTTTCTGAGAATATCATCCATATGGCCCTCGTGGACAAGATCGTGGGGATGCCGGTCATCAGAGACCAGAATGAATCGTCGCGAGTTTTCCTGGTTCACGAGGGGAATGAGGTCGGTCAGATTCTTGGCTGACGACCCCTCACGGATCATAATGACCATGCCACTGGCGAGCTTTTCCTGGGCTTCTGCCAGTGTGGTGCATTCGTGATCGGATGTGATTCCAGCCGCAACGTAGGCATTGAGCCCCTTTCCTGAAAGGTGGGGGGCGTGTCCGTCAATGCGCTTTCCATGCGAGACGGTAAGCTTCCGCAGGATTCGCGAAACCCCAGACACGACGGCTGGGAAATTCATCATTTCGCCGATGCCCAGGACCCATGGCTCGTCGATCAGGGCTTCCAGTTCGCTTTCGGAAAGATTGGCTCCCGAAGTTTCCATCGAGGTGGCGGGAACGCACGAGGGGATCATAGCAAACAAACGGAGGGGATTCTTCGCGGCGGATCGTATGAGCCATTGAATGCCTTTCGAACCTATCACATTGGCAATCTCATGAGGATCAGTCACCACTGCGGTGGTTCCATGGGGGGTCGTCGCCCGGGCGTATTGGGGTGGGGTAACCATGCTGCTTTCGACATGAACGTGGCCATCCATGAAACCTGGAGACACAAACCGTCCTGAGACGTCGATCACCTCGGTGGCGTCATAGTGCCCAAGTCCCACGATTCGATCCCGGTCAATGGCAATGTCTGCCTGACGAAGGTGCCCAGAGAAAACGTCAACAATTCTGCCTCCTCGAATGAGGAGATCGGCCTTTTTTCGGCCTGCAGCCGCATCGATCCTTCGCCTGAGGTCGCTCACTGTCGGTCTTGTTACGCTCATTATGGAGTCCTCGGGGGCAGGTTTCATGGTTTTATCAGAGTTTGAATCACTTATCAATACGCGAAGCTTCTGGCGGAGCGCATAAGGGCATCAGCAGATTCAAAGGGGAGGACTGATACTTGACTCCTCATGGCTACCCCCACACTCCATATGAATGAAGGTGGTGGCCAAAAGGAGTCGTGCCAGAAGGTTTATAAAAAATGCGAAAAATCAGTGCAATCACCTCTGAAGTTGACAATCGTAAAACACTTTGTTAAAAATGGTACAAAGTCTTTGATTTTCGATGGAGAGAGGCATGGCGGAAAACTTTCAGGAAAAGGTCCGAGTCAGGCTAATGACCGAGGGAGATCTAGATGCCGTTGTCAACATTGATGAGAAAGTGCTGGGAGAGAAACGATTCGGTTACTGGCGACGCAAGATTGATTTTCATGGAGAAAAATCGGAGGTTACCGGATTCGTTGCGGAATTTGAAGGACGGATCGTGGGATTCATCCTGGGAGAGATCAGTGGTCGAGAATTTCGAGTCCCGGCTACCATCGGCTGGATAGATACTATCGGTATTGATCCGGCTTATCAAAGAAAAGGCCTGGCCAGCGCCCTGTTGGATCAGGTAATCAACAATTTTCGTCAGCGGGGGGTTGAGACGGTCTATACTCTTGTCAACTGGTCGAGTTGGGATCTGCTTCAGTTCTACAAGAAGGCCGGATTCACGCGGGGAGATATGATCAACCTGGAACTCAGAATCTGAGAGAATCCACTTCAAGAGTTGTATCGATTGGAGAAAAGAGAAGCCCGGTTTCAGCCGGGCTTCTCTCATATGTGAGAATAGGAGACTGGACGCCTGAGACTCACCTCATGAAAGACTAAGATCCTAGGGACTTTCGTCCCTCTGAGAAGCCTTTGTCAAAAATCTTAAGACTCAGATCTTGAAATTTCGGAGGGGTAACCTTTTCGATGGCTTCCCTGATTTTCTCCTGGGAAAAGGGAAGCCTGGGATGAGCGCAGGCAAATCCAATCAGAGCGATGTTTGCCGATCGAACCGAACCTGCCTGTCGAGCTACCTGGTCCGCCCCAAAGACGTGTATTTCAATCCCCCTTCCCGTCAGGTAGGTCTTGATCCGCTTATCTATGTAGTCCGGATCCGGAGCATTAACAAAACACAGGCCACCATTCTTCCCGTCGACCCCATGCTTAACGAAAGATATCGTTTTGTATGCTTCATTCTTCTCAAGAGACAGAAGAATGTCAGCGGTTCCCTTTTTCACCAGAGGGCTGTCAAATTCGCCGATCTTCAGGTGAGTGATTACGGACCCTCCGCGCTGACTCATCCCGTGGGTCTCTGAACCGATCAGGGGATACCCTTCAGCCAGAGCCATCGCCGCGAAAATCCGTGTGGCAAATAGGACACCCTGACCGCCCACACCAGAGATGATCATCTGAATTTTCATCCTGAATCCTTCTGAGAGCGGCTCTTGTTTAGAAGTTCACCACAGAGCTCCGCGGTGAACACTTCCCCTTCGTTAAATGACCTAACTCACCTGGAAAATTGCCTCCTGGCCGCACGCCTCTACACAGAGACCGCAGTCCACGCAGGTCAATCGGTTGATCTCCACCCGGTCATCTTCTCCTTGAACCAGGGAAGGACACTCAAAACGTTTGAGGCAATAACCACAGGCAATACAGGCGCCCACGGCCGGCATATCAATGGCTGATGTGGGACATTCCTGGAAGCAGACACGGCAGCCTGTGCATTTCTCATAGTCGATGATGTAGCCTTCCTCAGTTCTGGATATGGCTCCCTCAGGACACTGGATCAGACACGTATCGCAGTGATGACAAGCGCCACAGTGGAGACATCTCTGCGCTTCAGTGATGATCGCTTTTTCGTCGGGCAAAAGATGAACTTCGCTGAAATTGCCTTTCCGATCCTCGGGGTTAAGAACAGGTTGCTCCACTCTCGGATGCTTTTCTACCCTGTCGATGTTGACAGATACCAGTTCCGCGGGGCGACCCTCCACCTCCCGCTCGCCTCTCATATCTTGGTCTCTCAGGTATCGATGAATCGAGAGAGCCGCCTTTCTGCCCGCAGCCAAAGCTTCGATGAAATTCTTGGGGCCTGTCACCGCACCGCCTGCGGCGAAAATCCCGTCCACAGGGGTTGCCAGTGTCAGAGGATCCACTTGAATCGTCTTCCAGGGTGTCAGGGGGATAGGCTCGTCAAATCCAGATAGATCTGGAACGTAAGTGGGAGCGGTGATGATAAGGTCGGCCTTTAGTCTTCTCGTCGGGCCTGTAGTGGACAAGATCCTTCTCCTACCGAGACTCGTGGGTGCACCGAGAACGGCGATCCTGAAACTGACCCCTTTCGCTTTGCCACTGGCTATCGTGATCCTTAATGGAACTGAGAGAAAGCGGAACTTCACGCCTTCTCTTTCCGCCTGCCTGATTTCTGACTCGTCGGCAGGCAATTCCTCTTGGGAACGGCTGAACAGGACGGTGACCTCTTTTGCCCCCAGCCTTAGCACAGTTCGTGCTGCATCCAGGGCCCGTTCGGTTCCCCCGATCACGACCACGCGAGAGCCTACGGGGACATTCTGCTTCATCGCGGCTCTTGTCAGAAAGGCCAAGGTATCCATGACGCCCTCAGCCTCGCAGCCGGGAAGATCAGGCCCGTCGGCCACGTGAGCCCCGAGAGCTAATAGGATGGCTCTATATCCCTGAGCCCTAAGGTCGCTGAGGGAGATTTCGTCCCCGATTCGCGTATTCAAACGGATCTGAGCCCCGAGTTTTCGGACGATCTCAACTTCCCGGTCGAGGACTTCTTTCGGGAGTCGAAAGCGAGGGGTACCCACGGCCATTGTACCGCCAACCACAGGAAGGGTGTCAAAGATGGTCACTGGGTATCCGTACCGTCTCAAATCATAGGCGGCCATCAAGCCTGCGGGGCCTGACCCCACAATGGCGACTTTTTCGGTCTTTTCAGGCCCTGGCGCAGGGTCCGTGGGAGGTGTCTCTTCTCGGTCTGCAAGAAAGCGCTTCAGAAGGTCGATAGCAACAGGCTGATCCACATCTCCCCTTCGACAGATCTTTTCGCATGGGCGGGCGCAGAGTCTGCCTGTGATACCAGGGAATGGGTTCTTTTCACGAACAAGGGCCAGGGCCTCACTGAATCTTTCCTCGGATATGAGAGCAATATAGCCCCGGGCATCGACCTGGATCGGACAGGCTGCCGTACATGGAGCGATCTTGTCGCGATAGACAGGCAGAAGAGACTGTGGCAGGGCCTTGCTTTTCACCAGGGGAAGATCCTTTTCTAGTGGTGGCACATGACGGATATCAACCTTGATGGGATTGATCTTCAGCTGCTCCCTCTGATGCGTAATGCAAGGATACCGGGCGATGAGCACGGCCACCCCGCCATTCGGCTTTTGGGTATACCGGCGTGCCCTCTTGGCCTCTAGAATGAAGTCCTTCATGTGATACGGATTGACAACACGGACGTACCTGACCCCACAGCCTTCGACCAGTTCTTCCAGGGAGAGGGCGGTGCCAGCATGTCCATCTGCTGTAACCCCTGATTCAGGTGTCGGCTGCATTCCGGTCATGGCTGTGATGGAATTGTCAAGGATAACAAGAATGAAGCGGGCACCGTTGTAAACCGAATTCAGGAGTCCCTGAGCTCCAGAGTGGTAGAAAGTGGAGTCTCCTATGGTAGCAATGATGGGCACATCGATGCCGTCCTGATGATAGGCGTGATAGAGACCGCTAGCGAAAGTGATGCTCGCCCCCATGTCATGACAGGTATCGACTGTATCCATATTCATCCCAAGGGTGTAGCATCCGATGTCGCTGGTGAAGATGGCGTCTGGAAAGGCCCGCTTCAAGGAGTAAAAGGACGCCCTGTGGGGACACCCCGAACAGAGAGAGGGCTGACGAATGGGCAGGCCAAGATCGACCACCATCCTCTCTAGGTTGTCGGTAGATGATTCCTCAGGCACAGGAAGAGCGAGATCCTGGCAGACACTTGATAGGATCCGAGAGACAATTTCGGGGGTCATCTCGCCCTCGCAAGGGACTGTTCCGTCCAGTCTCCCCCGGATCTTTGATTTGTCCCGGATCTGTAACTCGATGACCGGCTCCGTCTCTTCCAGGATCAGGACATTCTCGCTTTTTTCGATAAAGGCCTCCACCATCTGAGCTGGGAGGGGGTAGGGGGTTCCGATCTTGAGGACAGGGATATCCTCCTGTATGCCCATCTCGGGGAGGATGTCTCGTACCATGGCGTGGCAGATTCCACCCGCAATGATTCCGAGAACCGCTTCATCTCGATCGTGTTCAACGAAATTGACAGATTTCATGGAAATGAATTCTCTGGCAATTTCCTTGAGCTTCATGTTGAGTTGCTTGTGAAGGAGAAAGCGAAACCTAGGCGTTGCACTCCAGCGTTGAGGATTTCGCTGGAAGTTTGCTTTTCTTTCAATGCTTGGAATAGGTTTGAATTGGATGATTTGCCGGGCGTGCGATACTCTCGTGACCGACCGGAACAGAACAGGAATCTGGAATTTTTCCGAGAGATCAAAGGCCATAGGCATCATATGCTGGGCATCTTTTGGACTGGAAGGGTCAAAAACCGGAATCTTTGCAAACATTGCCATGAACCGAGTGTCTTGCTCGGTCTGGGAAGAATGGGGACCCGGGTCATCACAGCTGATGATCACGAGTCCTCCGATCGTTCCGATATAGGCTGAACTCATCAGCGGATCGGTGGCCACATTCAATCCCACCTGTTTCATGGCTACGGCGGATCGCTTGCCTGTATAGGATGCGACGAGGGCGTTCTCCAATGCGACTTTTTCGTTGGTGGACCATTCGATGTAGGTGCCCAGGTTGTTTTCCCTCTTAAACTGGACCACAGCGGGCAGGATTTCTGAACTGGGAGTTCCTGGATAGGACGCCATGAAGTGGCATCCGCTCTCAACAATCCCCCGGGCAATGGCCTCATTTCCCAGAAGAACTCTCTCTTGTGAATTCGACATGGCTAGTCTCTCGTACTCCTGGTTTCAGTGGGTCAAAAGGAGGTTCCTTATTCTATCCCAGTGGTCGCGGACGACCTCGCGAATCAGCCGGCCATCGTGAGACACAAGCGCTTCTGAGAGCCCTTCCCCTCCGCTTTCGATATTCGTTGCCCGTTCCATGAGAAGAGTGGCCAGATCCAGGGCCTTTTGGGCGAACCACTCTCTAGCGGACGAGTTCGACCGAAGTCCCGAAACGTCTTCAAAACGATCGGGCTGCATCATGACCAGCCACCCGCGGCCATATGGGGCCTTCCAGATCAACGTTGGCTCGTTCTCCAGGTCACGGTTTACGGCAGAGACGGTTCCGTCAAGGGGTGAAGGGATCTTCACTTTCTTATCTTTTGTCCTGATTTCCGCCAGGGCCTGATTCTCTCTCAATGGTCTACCGATTTGAGGGAGGCTGACTGCATCCGCCTCGACGGCAAGGGTAGAAACTAAGTCGTCGAGTCCCATTCTGACCAATCGGTCCATGGGTTTAGCCCAAACATGGCTATCACTGTAAAAGAGCCCTGGGACGTAAGTGAACCCGCTCACTTGGAAAGGCAATCTGTTTTTGGCAGGCTTGAGGGCAAATGCTGGGTGTGTGTCAAATCGGTCCTCCATCATTTGATCGACTTCGCAGCGCCAGCATTCAAACCCGTTGGAACAGATCATGAAATCCACGAGTCCCAGGCGCATGTATCGACAGTACCGGAGTGTCCCTGTGTCGGACTGCTTGATCTTTCTGATCCGATCCATCTCCATTTTTATTGCCCCTGTGGGGCAGACATACTCACAAGCCCCACAGGCCACACATCGGTCGGAGTCGATGTCGAAAGGGGTTCCGACCTGTTTCTCAATTCCTCTTTTTGAAAAGCCAATGGCATTGGCTCCTACGATTTCCTGACAGGTTCGGACGCAGAGGCCACAAAGGAGACAGTCGTTGTCTGGATTCTGAGTCTTGAAGCGGCTCTTCTCAATACCAAGTTCGCGGGCGAGTTCTTGAATGCAGGTTACCTGGGGACATCGGGCCAGGAGAAGCTCAAGCAGGACTTGTCGGGCTCGAAGGACTCTTTTAGAATCGGTCCTAACGTCAATTCCTGCCCTTGCAGGGTAGTTGCAGGCCGTGACCAGACGGGACCTACCATTCTCTCTGACCTCCACGGTACAGAGTCGGCAAGAACCTTGAGGGGTCAGGTCTGGATGATAGCAGAGAGTGGGGACAGGAATGGACATCTTCCGGGTGATCTCCAGGAGAGGGGTATTCTCCTCTGCATTTACTCTCTTTCCATTAATCGTCAGGGTGATCATAAGCAGGCTTCCTCTCATATCCCACATCCCGTTATTCAACACAAACTGCCTCAAACTTGCAGGCGTCATAACAGGCCCCACATTTGACACACCTGTCTTCATCCAGTCGGTGTGGTTGCTTCCTTTCCCCTGAGATCGCATCGACTGGGCAGGCCTTGAGACACGCTCCACAGCCAGTGCATTTGTCAGGATCGACGGAATAGGTGATCAGCTCCTTGCAAACCCTTGCCGGACATCGCTTATCCTTGATGTGGGCCTCATATTCATCTCGGAAATAACGAATCGTTGATAGGACTGGATTCGGCGCGGTCGATCCGAGGGCACAAAGGGAGGTCTCCATCATAACCTGCGAGAGATCCTCTAGAAGTTCAATATCACCCTTGCTGCCTTTTCCTTCACAGATTCGGGTGAGAATCTCGTCCATCTGTTGAAGACCCTCCCGGCACGGCGTGCACTTGCCGCAGGACTCGCCCTGCAGGAAACGGACAAAATAACGGGCCATGTCCACCATGCAGGTATCTTCATCCATGACGATCATGCCGCCAGAACCCATCATCGAACCCACTTCTTGGAGCCGATCAAAATCGACGGGGAGATCAAGGAGGCTCTCGGGGATACAACCACCGGAGGGCCCCCCTGTTTGAATTGCCTTGAAACGCTTTCCCCCAGGGATGCCCCCCCCGATCTCGTATATGATCTGGCGAAGGGTGATTCCCATTGGGACCTCAACGAGGCCCGTGTTGTTGATCTTGCCAACCAGGGAAAAAATCTTCGTGCCCTTGGAGCCCGCGGTCCCAAGGGCCGAGTACACCTCCGCCCCTTGGTTTATGATGATCGGAACGTTGGCCCAAGTCTCCACATTATTCAGGTTACTGGGCAGCTCCCAGAGGCCGTGCTCCACCGTATGAATATACTTGGCCCGGGGTTCTCCAATTTTTCCCTCAAGAGAGGCCATCAGGGCCGTTGATTCGCCGCACACAAAGGCCCCTCCCCCCCGGTTGACCTTGATGGTGAAGCTCAGTTCGAATCCCAGAATGTGTCTCCCGAGCAGACCGTGCTCCTCTGCCTGGTCGATAGCACGGGTCAGGTGCTCAACAGCCAACGGATACTCGTTACGCACGTAAACATGGCCCTCTTGGGAACCGATAGCGTAGGCGCCGATAAGCATTCCCTCAATAACACTGTGGGGGTTTCCCTCTAACAGGGAGCGGTCCATGTAGGCCCCAGGATCGCCTTCATCGGCATTGCAGATCACAAACTTCTCCCTGCCCGAGGCTCGCCGACAGGCCTCCCATTTCGCCCCGGTTGGGAACCCTCCGCCCCCTCGGCCTCTCAGGCCTGACTTTTTGATCTCATCGATCACTGCCTCTGGGGTCATCTCGGAAAGGACCTTTTCCAGTGCCCGGTACCCACCGACCGCAATATAGTCGTCGATCTTTTTGGGATCGATCTGTCCGTTGCTTCCAAAGACAAGACGCTTCTGGAGGTTGTAGAAGGGAATCTCACCCTCGTGGATCGTTTTCTTCTTCGTTGGTGGGTCCACGTAGAGGAAGCGATCGATGATCCTCCCCTTGATGGTTTCGGCAACGATTTCGGGGACGTCTCTGGGATGGATGTGCTGGTAGAATATGTCCTCGGGACGGATGACCACCAGTGGTCCTCGCTCGCAGAAACCGTGGCAGCCGCTCTCTCGGAAGACTACCTCTCTACCAACGTGCTGCTTTTTCAACTCTCTCCTAAAGGCATTTGCCACCTCACGGGCCCCGGAGGCCAGGCAGCCTGTTCCACCACAGAGGGTGACAGACAGTCTGTTCCCATCCCTTTCCTTTTGGAGGCATCGACGAAAGTCTCTCAGTTTCGAAATGCTTGTGATTCGATGGATCACTTCTTTGGTCTTTACCGATATTTTTTTAGGATGGAGTCGATCTTGTTTGCCTTGATTCCGCCATGGTACTTCTTATCCACAACCAACAATGGCCCGAGAGCACAGGCCCCGAGACAATTGACCCTTTCTAGAGAAAATCTCAGATCTCTAGTGGTGCCCCCACTCTTTACCCCCAACCGATTCTCAAGGTAGTCGAGAATCCGGGGGCCTCCTCGGACATGACAGGCAGTCCCCAAGCAGACCAGTATCGTGTGCCTTCCCCTGGGCTCGAGGCTGAAGGCTTTGTAGAAGGTGGCAATTCCATAAATCCTGGTGAGCGGGATATCAAGGCTCTTGGCGACCTGAAAGAGGGCTTTTCGGGGAAGAAAGTTCATCCTGGCCTGGATGTCCTGCAGAATCCCGATAAGGGAGGACTCCTTGAAACCATGCTTTTCGATGATTTCACAGACGGCCTCCAGGTCCACCTGCATCAGTTTTTTTGCTGGTGTAGCTTCTGGTGTGTGATTCGCCTTTGATGGGTAAATGTTGGCCATGAGGAGATGAGAAAGGTTATCTGCTTCCCTTCAAATATCCATGCTAGGGAATGGAGCCGCATCCGGATTGGCAGACAGTTTACTTTACCCCAAATCGGATTGAAATTTAAAGCCCTCCGTAGCAGGAATTCCGCATTTGGTCGGTTTATTTGGATAAGGTCCTGGAGTAAGGGCACATTTCCTGGCTAGAAGGGTGGGGCAAATTCGCAAACCCTTGTTTTTCGGCTTTGGACGGTTTGTTTTATGGCGAATATCGATTGCAAGGGCGAGGTGGATCTTTGACCCTTTAGGGGCAAGAAGAAATGGATGGGGAGTGACAAAGGGGTTGGTCCGAGGAGAATTAGTCAGGCTTTAAGTGGGCAGGATGTTGAAGCATCTCATGGAGACTTTGAAGAAGAATCTGGGTGACATACTGCATGGACCCTTGGCGAGATAGAGGGATTTTCAGATTACGGTAGTAAAACATCTGAAAGAGCGTGTAGGCAACAAAGCAGACCAGCGAAAAAGCCACAATGGCCGTGGGCTCGTGCTTGAAGCAGTGATCAAGACCGTAGTAGGTAACCAGAACATTGAACCCCTGGTTCTCTATCTCCCAGCGTTTATGCCCGATTCTCGAAACCGTATCGGTCGACACAGTGGCCTTGGGCAAGGTCGTACACCAGTACCAGTCAGAGATCTTTCCTTTGGCGCTGATCTCCAAAGAGCGCACAATTCGAAAGGAGCATCCGAGCTCGGGCCAAGGATCAAACCCCTCCTCGTCCCAGCGCTCATACAGAACCGACCCCTGCTTTTTGACAAGGGGGGCTTGGCTCGTGAATAGTCCTTTGGCATCCTCCAGAAGATCGGGGTTGTTCTCCTTGAGAACAAAGACGATGTGTTTGCAATGGTTTCGCAACAGTTTGATAAAGCCTGCCCGCCCATATAATCCATCGACCACCACTACATCAAAGGCCTTGGGATACCTTCTCAAAAGCCGCTCCATGAGTCGACTCCCAGCCGCTACCTCATCCTCTCCGGCCAAAATGGGCTCCAGATCCAACGGAATGGCAAAAGTGCCCCCTAGAAGCTGGCCTACTACAATCCGATGATAATACTGAATCCTCTCGCCCTGGGCCGTATGAACCCGTCGGGTCGAGCAGGCCGAACAGCATCTCCAATAACTCGAAAACAACTCATGCCCATCCAGGGCAACAACAGACCATCCCCCCAGACGGATCTGGCTCACCAGATGGTTTCGCTGAACTCTGCGGTACAGACTGCGAATCATCGCTCTCACCGTTTCACAATCAAACCGCATGAGGCTGTAGCCCACCGTATCGGCACTGGGAGGCGTCCCGTCCAAGTGAGATTGCCACCTGCGCCTCGATCCTCCCCGAAAGTGGGCCTCCAGGGCATTGAGGCTTCCCAGCCTCAAAACAAAGAGCAAAAAGACACAGTAAAAGACCGTCTGAGGGGAAATACAAGGATGGTGTCGAGTGTCCCGAAGACTGCCGCGCAGAGCCTGAAAATCAAATACCCGATCCACATATCGGACAAATCGCCGGAGCAACTACTCCTCTTTCTTCTCTAACTTCTGCCAGTACTGCTCAGACAGAGACTCCAGAATCCCCTGAATCTCCTGATAACGCTCCACCCAGGCCCCAATGCGAAGATGCCACGTTCGAGGAATATACTGCATATGGTGTTTCCCCCGCCGACTCTGGGCCAGATAAAGGGACTGGTGTTTCTCTCCCCTCTGACACTTGCAGCCCGGCTTGCCACAGGTATTCCTCATGGTGACGAGATTTCCTCGCATCAGCCCTCCAGAACGGACAAGCTGGGTGAGCCGGGAACGAAGCTTCCTTTCGGTGGCAGGCAGGTGTGATCGGTGCCTCAAAAAAATCTCCTTCAGAAACTTATATATCTATAATATATAAGAAATCATGGTCTGTCAACCCCTTTTTTCAATCGCGACTTTGCTCAATCTCTAAGTGGATGTCTAATCGGCTGGAATCTCAAGGATTCTGTTGGATGACAAAATGAACTTGCGGAACCGCTGGTCACGGCGTATTCCTCTCCCACAAGCTGAATACAAGGATCTAGGGCAATCAGCGAAGCAAGAATCCATTGGCAAATGACAACGCGCAACATCCAGCCGA
>Ga0209636_10000748_pt1 | contig 32234 bp, 29 predicted proteins | sample DeeMarSWOR152_54_FD_187464 | JGI IMG/M metagenome (GOLD analysis project Ga0209636, IMG submission 187464) | Marine sediment microbial communities from White Oak River estuary, North Carolina - WOR-1-52-54 (SPAdes) (version 2) | ecosystem: Environmental > Aquatic > Marine > Intertidal zone >...
CAAAAGAAGCAGAAGAAGAAAACGCACGCCAATAGCACTCTTTCTCATCGGTGCACCCCTTTCGCCGCGGGAGAAAGACCCCCAACAAACAAATAACCCGTCCAGGACAGCAGCCCGGAACCGGACAAAATGAAAGACACGTCAGCAATAAGGACGATTGAATCCTTAGACTGCCAGCATACTTATCTTGACGCGGCCGCATTCTACCACCTATCAATGCTATAGTCAATCAAAAACTGGAAGCTACCACAGTCCTAAGGCCAGCCGAAACGTTGCCGCTCAGGACAGGTGGAACTGCTCGTGTTGGCTTCCCAATAGCCAGCCACACCCATGCCCAGTGAGCACTGTCCTCTCCAGCTCAAGCGGTGCCGATGAGAGATTTGGGATTCAAGCAGACTACGGTGGACGATAGAACATCCGTAGACCGGGCTATTCTGTCACAAAATTGAGAATCTTGCCTGGCACGTGTATGATATGAGAGACCGACTTGCCTTTCAGCTGAGCCGCCACCCTGGCTTCGGCCCTAGCCATTGCTTGTAGTTCGTCCTCGGGGATTTCTTGGGGTACGGTAAGCCTGGCCCTCAGCTTTCCGTTCACCTGGATCACCAGTAGGTAGGAGTCTTGTTTGAGCGCTTCGTCGTCCCACGACGGCCAGGGCTCCAGGAAGACGCTTCTCTTGCCGCCCAGCCTTTGCCAGAGTTCCTCGGCAATGTGCGGAGCCATGGGACAGAGCAGCCGCACAAACGTGGTGACGGCCTCCCTCAGCGCAGGGTCAGAGCCCCTCCCGGTAACGCCGCGAGTGTAATTGCCGATTTCGTTACTCATTTCCATTAAAGCACTTACGGCCGTGTTGTGATGAAAGTTCTCAAGATCCTGACTTACCTTCTTTATTGTCTGATGGACTTTTCGCCTGAGGGCCGTTTGTTCGGGGGCGAAGGCGCCGTGTTTGTCACTCGGAGCAACGTCCGCCTCGGCACAGTACGCGACCACCTGGTTCCATATCCTGCCAAGAAACCTGTGTGCGCCCTCGACGCCCTTCTCCGTCCACTCGGCGTCCCTTTGCGGAGGCCCTATGAAGAGAGTGTATACTCGCGCAGTGTCAGCGCCGTAGCGTCCCACCAGATATTCGTTGGTCACCACGTTCCCCTTTGACTTCGACATCTTCGCTCCGTTCATGCATATCATGCCCTGTGTGAACAGGTGCCCGAAGGGCTCTCCGAAGTCCAGATATCCCATGTCCCGGAGAGCCTTGGTAATGAATCTTGAGTACATGAGATGTAGTATGGCGTGCTCCACGCCGCCTATGTAAAGATCCACCGGGAGCCACCGATTGACCAGATCGCGGTCAAAGGGCCGTGCATCCTCTCTGGGCGTCGGGTAACGCAGGTAGTACCAGCTGGAATCCACGAACGTGTCCAGCGTATCGGTCTCTCTTCTTGCCTTTCCGCCGCACTCATGGCAACTCGCGTTCAGGAAGTCCTCTCTTTCCAGGAGCGGGGACTTGCCGGTCGGGTCGAACTCAACGTCCTCCGGAAGTATCACGGGAAGCTCTGACTCCGGCACAGGCACCACCGAGCACTTATTGCAGTAGACCACGGGGATCGGCGTCCCCCAGTATCGCTGCCTAGACACCAGCCAGTCCCTGAGCTTGTAACGAAGAGCCCTCTTCCCCGTCCCCTTCTCTTCCATGTAGGACGCTATCTTCTCTCTGGCCTCTTCACTTGGAAGGCCGGAGAAGGGTCCTGAGTCGACGAGAACACCTTCGCCCTCGTATGCTTCAGAAAGCTCGCCTCCCGGTTCCTTCCCCGGAGGCAAGATTACCTCCTTCACCTCCAGCGAGTACTTGCGGGCAAACTCAAAGTCCCTCTGGTCGTGAGCGGGCACCGCCATCACGGCTCCGGTCCCGTATTCAAAGAGTACGTAATTGGCCACCCAGACGGGAATCTCGGCCCCGGTCATAGGGTTTACGGCGTAACGGCCGGTGAAAACACCTATTTTCTCCTGCGCCGGCTCCCATCTTCTTGCAAGGCTCTGTCGCCTCTCGCGCGCGACAAAGTCTCTAAGCTCCTTGTTTGAACCGCTCTCCATGATTTCATCCAGGAGCGGATGTTCCGCAGCCAGAACCATGTACGTGGCTCCATAGATGGTGTCATGTCTGCTCGTGAAACAACTCAGCTTCCCGCCTGACTGGAGAGGGAAATCAATGTCCACTCCCTCGCTTCTGCCGATCCAATTGCGTTGCATCACCTTTACTTTTTCGGGCCACTCGCGCAGATCATCCAGCCCGTCCAGCAGCTCCTGCGCATACGCCGTTATCCTGAAGAACCACTGTTCCAGCTTCTTTTGGCTGACAGTGCTCTCGCATCGCTCGCAGGCCCCTCCGATCACTTGCTCATTGGCCAGCACGGTTCCGCACTGTGGACACCAGTTCACCGCCGCCTCCGCCCTGTACGCCAGGCCTGCCCGCATCAGCCGGAGAAAAAGCCACTGCGTCCACTTGTAGTAATGTGGGTCGCAAGTGCTGACTTCCCTTTCCCAGTCGAAGCACGTTCCCCACTGTCGAAACTCACGTTTCATCTGGGCTATGTTAGACCTGGTCCATTCGACCGGGTGGATGTTTCGTTCGATCGCCGCGTTCTCAGCAGGAAGCCCGAAGGCATCCCATCCCATCGGTCTGAGGACGTCAAGGCCCTGGATGATCTTCATCCTCGCAATGGTATCGCCCAGAATGTAGTTTCTGCCGTGGCCCGCGTGCAGCTCGCCTGAAGGATAGGGAAACATGTCCAGACAGTAGAATTTCTTCCTGGAACCGTCGAACCTTGCCTTGAACAGTCCGATCTCGTCCCAGTGGAGACGCCACTTCGATTCTACTTCTTGAAACGGATAACTACTCATGATGTCTCAGCCGGTTCCTCCCCCACCAAGATTGAGCTGGCGAAGAGCCTCCTCGGCAATCCACTTTCTCGAGGCCTTCCTGTGTAGGCTCTTCAGCTCCCCTATCCCCTCTTCCTCTTGCCCAGAAGCAACGAGGGATAGGCCGTAGAAAAGCCGAGCCTCCTCGGTCCTGTCGCTCCCCTTGAAGCTAGTGAGGAACTTTGACACCTGGCCGGCCGCCTGCTTGAAATCGCCCTGCCGGAACTTACAAATGCCGAGGTCCAGCGTGGCGTCCTCCTTCCTGGGTGAACGTTTATCTCGCACAACCTTCTTCAAGAATCCTTCCGCCTCAGCGAACCGGCCCTTGGCCATGAGCTCGTCTGCATAGAGATACGCGCTTTCCGTGTTCTTAGGGTCTTTCTCGTACGCTGCCCCAAGGGCTTCCACGCGAGTGGAATCGCTCAGAATCTTCCTGATCACCCTCTCGAGAGCCGAGGGCGACTGGTAACCGTAAACCCTCTTGATCTCCCTTCCTTCCCGGGAAAGAAAAACAATGATCGGGTAAGCTCTGATGAAGTAGTCCCGCGCAAGCTGCCGTTCTCTCTCGGCGTTGATCTTGAGCGACACCAGCTGATCGGAAAGCTCTATGATCTCCTTGTCTGTGTATGTCCTCACGTCCAGGACCTTGCAGTAATAACACCAGGACGTGTAGAAGTCTATCATCACGGGTTTGCGTTCTATTCTGGCCCTCTCCAGGCCCGACGTGTAATCGGACATCCAGTCTATGCTCTCGCCACACGAGCAGGCAGAAGAAAACGTTGCAAGGCAGAAGAGAGCCAAGATTGCGATGTAAATGCTCCTCAAGTCGACCTCCCTCACGATTCAGTGTGTATCACGAATCTATCCGGTATCACGACTCTACCGACTCTCACGTTCCTCAAGGAACCTAACGACAGACATGGCTGCAACAGCACCATCTCCGACCGCGGTAGATATCTGCCTCAAGCTCTTCTTTCTGACGTCTCCTGCCGCAAAGAGCCCCTTTGTGGATGTGCGCATCTCTTCATCAGTTATTACGTAACCATGCTCGTCGGTGTCCGTGTCTGCGGACAGGAACTCCGTGTTCGGAGAGATGCCCACATAAAGGAACACCCCGGAGACTGGCAGAGTCTTGACGCTCCCGCTCTCCAGGTCCTTCACTTCCACGCCTTCCAGGCCTTGCTCCGTACCCACAATCTTCTGCACAACAGAGTGCGTGACCAAAGTCACCTTCTCGTTGGCGCGCGCCCTCTCAACGAGCACTTTCACGGCCCTGAATTGGTCTCGCCGATGAATCAAGTACACTCTGCTGCAGAATCTGGTCAGAAAAGCTGCCTCTTCCAGGGCCGAATCACCGCCACCAACTACTGCAACCTTACTGTTCTTGAACAGCGGACCGTCACAGGTGGCGCAGTATGAGACCCCTCTCCCTCTGAACTCCTTCTCACCGGGAACGCCCAACTCCACGGGTCTGGTTCCCGAGGCCACAATCACGGCCTCAGCAGCAAATACGCCCCCGGAAGTCTTGACGTCGAACCCGTTTGACTTGACCGCGAGTTCGTCCACACTGCCGCTCACGATGTCCAGGCCGAATCTGCGCGCCTGCTTCTCCATTCGCTGGCCGAGGTCAAATCCCGAGATTGGCTCGTCAAACCCTGGATAGTTCTCGACCTTCGCGGTCAGAGCTGCCGTTCCACCCGCAGTCATTTTCTCCAGACAACGCACCCTCAAACCAGCTCTGGACGCGTAAAGCCCTGCCGTTAGACCTGCAGGGCCCGCACCTACGATAAGCACATCACTATTCGCGGACATCAAGGACTCTTAATGGGAAAGGTTAACACCGGGAGTAAGGGACACCCCTTGCAAAGCAGCTTTCCCTCAAGCACCGAGAACCTCATCGATTTTTTTGACAAGATGGGCCTTCGGAACTGCTCCGATGACCTGATTGACGACACTCCCGTCTCTGAAGATCAACAGCGAGGGGATGCTTCTGATTCCGTACTTCGCCGCAAGCGACTGGTTCGCATCAACGTCCAATTTGCACACCTTAATCCTACCATCGTACTCCTGCGCGATTTCTTCAAGAATAGGGGCAACCATATGGCAAGGCCCACACCAGGCAGCCCAGAAGTCAACAATCGCTGGAACTGTCGACTTGAGCACCTCAGCCTCGAAGGTTTCTTCTGTCACGTGTAGGGGTTTGGTCGCTGCCATCTCTTCCTCCATAAGTTAGAAACTCGATGAACTACAACACCTTGACCGAACCTCCACGTATCACGATAGCCCAGGAGTGCCTACTTTGTCAACTCGTTTATCAACACTTCGACGGCCAGCTCGGGTCTGAGCCGTCCTCCTTTTATCTCCTTTTCCGCCTCGCAGAGAAGTGTGATTGCCTCGCATATCTCTTCCGGTTTAAGCCTCCGCGCCAGCGCCTCTCGTGCCAGCTTCTCCATCCAATTGACGTCCCTTCCCCCTGAGCCCCGAGGAGAGCGGAGCGCTCCGCGAAACGACCTATTAAGCCTCCACAGCAGCGTCGTGGGCTGAATCCCTGCCTTAAGGCACTTGGCCGCGTTCCCGTGGGCGGCGACCCTGTCTGCCACGGCTACTGCCATCCTGAAGGCGTCTGCGGAGCCGATTGACGCGGCTCCTCCAACGAACGCTACGTCCTCCGAGGTGATTTCGTCTCTGTCCCCCAGAAGGCCCGCTACTTTCTCCAGAGTGTTCCACACTTCGTAGCTGGAAGAACCGTAGGATTCCACGACCTGCGTCAGAAGATTCTCATCCATTTTCTTCCCGTTCTCGGCAAGCCAATCGTGCGCCCACGCTTTGCAGTCAGCCATGTTTCCCTGCCAGAACTCATAGAAGCCGGGCATCTCGCCAAGTGCGGCCACGATGCGTCTGAGCGATACGCTTCCCTTTCGCCGGGATTCCTCAGAGAAGCTGGAGGTCATGGCCACCAGGCAGGTGCTTTCGCAGGGGCGACGGACGTATTCACAGAACCTCGAGACCTCCGCACTCCCCATGAGTTCCACACCTATGAGCGCCACCAGCCTCTTCTCGGCAAACAGTCCCGAACTCAAACAGGCAGCCTCGACCTCGCTCCACTCGCGATCGCCTGCCAGAAAAGACTCATAGTTCACGGCCCTAGCTTCCGGTGAAAGCACGAGGTAAGAAAGTTTTCGCAGAGCTTCTCTCTTCAGGAAATCATCGGTGCCCGTGAAAAGATATACGAGAGGTCTCTCGTCGTGCGCGAGGCTTCCCAAGAACTGAACGTACCTGCGGCTTCTTCTCACCAACCTTCCACCGTCCTTGTCAGAATGTCCTTGGCAAGAAACTCTATAGCAGGCGCCCTTCCCTCCTGCTCAGTCTGGGCCTTCTGCCCCGCCATGTCCACTGCGAAATAGCGGGCGCTGCTCAGCAGGCCATCGTCTTTCCAGATGATTCGACCGTTTGAAACGTCCTTGAACTCGACCGCCACCTTGATCGTTACCTCATACTCCTGCGCCACCTCCCCTGCCGAATAAGAGAACACCTTCCGTTCGTATTCGGTCACAGTACCAAGCAGAATAGACGACGCCTCCCTCTCCCCCACGACCGTCAGGCGATTGTCGTTTACGAAGTGTTCCACCACAGTGTTCGTGAGTTCCTCTTCGATCAGGTATTCAAGAGTTTCGTTCTTGAAGACGGGAATCGCGATTGTCTTGATGTGACCGGGAAGAGTAGTCGAGGCCGTGTAGCCACAGGAAAGCGACGTAAGCAGTGCAAGCAGTAACGGAAGCGCGAGGATTTGAGACCAGTTCAGCTTTCTACGCGGGCGGGGTCCTCCTTTTCCTTCAGTCCGTAGACCTTCATCCTGTAACGGAGCTTGTCTCTCTTTATGCCGAGCAATGCTGCTGCCCTCGTCTGATTCCATCCGCAGACTTCCGAAGCCCTCACTATGAGCGCTTTCTCTATGTCTTCCATCACGCGCTCTAATCCCAGACCTCCTTCAGGCAATTCATTTCCCGACAAGATGTTCTGTAACAGATCCAATGAAGACAAAGCACCTGCCGCCACGCGACCAGCGGTGAGCTGGACATGCCTGGCCTCGACGGTCTCGCCAGATTCGAGCAGTATAATCCTTTCAAACAGGTTTTTCAACTGCCTGATGTTCCCGGGCCAGTCGTATTCCAGAAGAATGCTCTCGGCCTCGGGAGCGATTCTGCTGAAGCTCTTGTGAAACACCTTGTTGAAGTGACTCATGAAATGCTTCGCAAGCGGCAGAATGTCTTCCCTTCTTTCCCTGAGCGGCGGCACGCAAATGGGGAGCACCTTGAGACGATAGTAAAGGTCTTCCCTGAACTTTCCGTCTCTCACCGACTTCTCAAGATCCCTGTTTGTAGCTGATATTATCCTGACGCTCACTGTCAGGTCTTTCGTTCCCCCGACTCTCTTGAACGTCATTCTCTCGAGGACTCTGAGCAGCTTCACCTGAACCGGAAGACCCATCTCCCCGACTTCGTCCAGGAACAGCGTGCCTCCGTTTGCTACTTCAAGGAGCCCCTCTTTCTGGTAGCGCGCATCCGTGAAAGCGCCCTTCTCGTGTCCGAAGAGCTCACTCTCCAGGAGTTCGGTGGGAATTGCCGCGCAGTTGATGTCCAGGAAGGGCTTGTCCCACCGCCCGCTCATCTCGTGGATGTAGTGCGCAACCAGCTCCTTCCCAGTACCGCTCTCGCCCTCTATAAGCACACTGGTCGTGTCGCTCTTGGCAACCTGCTCAGCGATCTCGTAGACACGCCTTATGCTGGCACTTTCACCCATCACGTATTCCCGGGAAAACTTCTCTCCCGCCACCCGACGCCTGTGCAGAAGCTCCCGCTCCAGCGAGTGTCTCTCCAACTCCCGTTTAACGAGAAGGGTAAGCTGCTCGAGGTTGACCGGTTTGACGACAAAATCGCAAGCGCCCAGTCTCATTGCGGTCACTGCCGCCTCCACGTTCCCGTATGCGGTCATGATGATGACGCAGGTCTCGTTGCCGCCCTCCCTAAGCTTTTCAAGAACCTCCAGACCGTCCATGTCGGGCAACTTGAGGTCCAATAGAACCAGGTCCGGACTCTCCTTCTCCACCAGGGAAAGCGCATCTGCTCCTGTCTCAGCAGTGATTACGGAATATTGTTCCTCCGTCAGGGCTTTGCTCAGGAAATGCCTGATTGTCTCCTGATCGTCCACCACAAGAATCGATTCAGACACGTCGGGCTCCTTGCTTGTCTACACACCTGAGATGGGCAACTGTACCTTGAAACTGGCGCCCTTACCGGGATCGCTCGTCACCGTCAGCTCTCCGCCGTGCCGTCGCACTATATCATGCGTTATGTACAGTCCGAGTCCCGTACCGGTGGGCTTGGTAGTGAAGAAGGGTTCGAAGATACGTTCCTGGTCCGCTTTCTCTATGCCAGGTCCCGAATCCGTTACTGTGACCGTGGCCGACGACGCGCGGTCATCACCTGTGCCCTCATCAGCGAGCGCAAGCTCTATCCATACCTTGCCGGCCTCTCCAACGGCCTCCAGAGCGTTCTTGACCAGATTTATGATCACCTGCTGCATTTGGTCCACGTCCATCTTGATGCTCGCAATCGCTCCCTTAACCGAGAAATCCAGGTCAATTCGCCTGGAACTCACGTTGGATGCTAGACATTCCAGTGCTCTCCCTATTACGTCTTCAAGGGATGCCTCTGACAGCACCAGTTCCTGAGGTTGCGTTATTCTAAGCAAGTCCTCGACAATCCTGTCGAGCCGGGCCACCTCTCGAAGGAGAAAGCCTACGTTGTCTGCGTGAGGCCCCCTGTCTCCGACTTGCCTCTTCATATACTGAATTCCGGCAGCAATACCCGACAGCGGATTGCGCAGCTCGTGAGCAACACTGGATGCGAATCTTCCGAGCGCGGCCAGCCTGTCAAGCTGCCTCATCTTCTCCTCGGCACGCCTAGCCGGCCGCTCGTCCGTAAACGTAGCGATGACCCCGCTCACGTATCCCTTTTCGTCCTGCAGCAGGCGGGTCGTCATCCTGACGGGCACCGTGCCGCCTGAGCGTTTGCTCACTGATGCACCTATAGACGACAATTCTACTCCTTGCCGTATCGCCTTGGTTATGGGGGAGTCTTCCCGCTCTTCAGGCGGTATGAGGAACTCGACTTCTCTGCCAATCGCCTCGTCCAGCCCAAAACCCGTAACGGCCTCAGCCATCCTGTTGAACGTTACGACGCGGCCCGTGAGATCAAGCGCGACCAGGCATTCACCCATCGAGTCAAGCACGCTCTCTTTGAACTCCTCCCCCACCTGCAGGTCACCATAAAGTCTGTTACTCTCCAGGACGCGCGACACGTTGTATGCCACTGATTCCACCATCGCCAGTTCACTGCTCGTTAGCTGCGCGCAGTCCGCACCATCTGTGACCGCCATCAACCCCAGAAGCGGAAAAACGTCACACTTGAGGCAGAACTCCTCTCGCCTGGACATGTCGAAACCCTTCTCGTGGAAGCAAAGGGTAGACGGCATCTGCCAGCAAAAGGCAGATTTCTCGAAGTAGGCGCTGCACTCCTGTCGAATGCACTTTTTGACTTCCTTGCAGGGAAGCCATTGCCTCGAAGACACAAGGGGCACAACTGTCACTATCCGCTCCCCCTCGTAGGGCAAAGCCCCAAGCTGCCCCGCAATCTCCTCGATCGAAAGTGTTGTGGTCTGCATACTCCGGATAGCTGACTTTAGCTTTCCTTCGATGTCGAGCAGCGAAAAACTATGGTCGATAGTCTCAAGCTCTTCCTTTGCCGACCTGCTCCAGTGCCCACCCAAGACGCCGCTTTCTCTGTTCATGACCCAGAGGCCGACTCCTTCGATACACATGACCCTGTGCACATAGGAACAGACGGTCTGTGCGGCTTCTTCAGCTCTGACGGCCGAGAGCATCCCCTCCGCCGCTTCCTGAAGAACAGAAAGCTTCGTGTTGGTCTCGATCAGTCTGCGGTGGGTCCCTTCGAGGGATTCGACAAGCTCTGAGCACAGCTGTATGAGCTGCGCCTCTTCGTCCAGAGTGGAGTAATCCTTGGGCTCGAGCGAAAGCAGGGACCGAACCTCTTCCACTCTTGTGAGAAGTCGGCTTATGTCCTGGCGGGTTTCTTGCCTCATGGTTACCTGAATACTCTTCGAAAAACCCTATCGAGCGGCCGGCTCAACTCTTACCGGAGGACACCTTCTTCAGAAGCACCGCGAAGGTCTTCAGAAGAATCTTCACATCCGCTACGAATCTCGGGTCTCGCAAATAACGGAGGTCAAGGAACAACTTCCTTTCAATATCGTCCTCCGTCATTTCATCCAGTGCAGAGACCTGTGCCAATCCGGTAATACCAGGCCGTACCTTGAGTCTTTCGGTATACTCAGGTATCTTATCGGCAAATTTGTGGACAAAATGAGGCCTTTCGGGACGTGGTCCGACCAGGCTCATTTCGCCCTTGAAGACGTTCCACAGTTGCGGGAGCTCATCTATCCTCAGCAGCCGCAGAATGCGTCCCACGCGTGTGACGCGGGGGTCCTGAGGAACGGCCCAGGTTGGACCTGTGAGGTCCTCGGCGTTGCGTACCATCGTCCTGAACTTGTAGATGCGGAAGAGCCTCCCGTAGCTCATGACGTTGCGTCTGTCGCCCTTTCTGAGGTCCACCCTCACCTCAAGGTCTTCCCTTCTCCGTGTCTTCCAGCGCCTCTCCTGGCCTATTCTCATCTGCGTGTAAAACACGGGCCCAGGTGAATCCAGCTTTATGAGAAGTGCCGTCAGCAGAAGCAGAGGAGAGAGGCACACCAAACCCAAACCTGAAACCAAAAAATCGAGGCCCCGCTTGAGCAGCGCCGTGTCCGTGGCGACGCTCCGCGACGAGACCTTTCCCTTTACTACCGATGGAGGGCCCCCTCGGGCCTCACTTCCTTCTTTGCTGGCACTCTTTTCCATGGCGCCCTCATAGCCCACAACAGATGTTCGTTACCTACACGGCGTTGGCTCTGCGCATTCCCCACCGCGGTTTGAGAGTGCAAAGGGCGTGCCATCAGGGCACGCTGACACTCTTCTCGTTGCTACCGCTCGAGAGGCCCAGGGCATCCAGCACGTATACCTTGTATCTATACAGCGAACTCGACACCACGGTAGTGTCGGCAAAGAATGTCTGGCTTCTGTCTGAAACTGAGCCCACCATCACCGAGGCAAGAGTCACTTCTGTGGGATCTCTGTAGACCCGGTACGAGGCGAAATCTGGCTCGTTGTTCTGGCTCCACGTGAGCTCCACGTAAGGGCCCGACCCGTCGTCTCTCGCGTTCAGGCTAATGAGAACGACCGCCTCAGGCTCTGCAGCAACTGTCATAAGCCTGGCCGCAACAGCGGGAGAAGCAAGGTTGCCAGCTTCGTCCTCGAAATGGCCCCGAACTGATTCCCTGTAGAACTCCTCACCCGGAGGCAGAGAGAACAGCACCTCGTAGCTGCCGTCGCCCGCCGCGCCGTCCCCGTGCGAACCATCATCGAACAGCTCAATTTGCTCCACTATCGTTCCTATGTTCACCCACGCTTCGCCTCCCACCTCGCCCGCATCCAGAATCAGATTAATTGTGCTTCCGGGGGCGAGCACGCTGTCCCCAGGAGTCCAGCCCACTGAAGTAATAAAAGCTCTCGTATCCAGTATGATCGAATCAGCAACGGCGACCGATTCCAGCCCGTATTGGTCTCTGAACTTTGCCCAGACCGTCTTCTGACCGTCACCGGCCTCCAGACCCCAGGCCAGCGAAGATGCGTAGGACCGCCAGGTCGCTCCCAGGAACGAGGAGTCGTTGGAAAGCAGAACGGAGTGTGTCCCGGGCGGTGCAGAGAAACTCAGAGAGACGTCTCTTGACGTGGCGTAACGCTTCCCTCCGTCGATCGTAACGGAAAAGGGGGCCGGCGTACATTCGACCGCCTCAGACCTTTTCCCTTCTCTCCCGTCCTTCGTCACGGCGCAGACCCTGTAGAAGTAAATCACGCCGTTAGAGACACTCTCGTCCGAGTACGTGCTGTCCGTGGTGGAGGCCATCAAGGAATAACCCACCGAGCTCCCGGAACTCCTGTAAACTCGAAAGGAACCGATACCCGTCGTGTCGGAGACACTCCAAGACAGCTTTACCAGCCGATTTCCAACCGATGTAGACGTTATCACCGGTGTATCCGGAAGCTGCGGTCCGCTGTAGCCAGGGTCAAGAGGGTTTTCAAAGCTGGGTCCCTCCAGACCCTTCTCGCACGAGGCAAAAACGATAACAGGCAAAATCGCCAGAAAGATCAAGCCAATCAATTGCCGTTTCAATCTTCTACCTCCTGCGTCTATTCAAGGGGAATCTTCACGGCCATTCGTACACCGTTCGGAACGCCGTAGACATTCCAGGAGAATGACCTCCTGCCCGAAGGCACTGATTCTCGGGTCCAACCAGTCGCTACGCGACCGGCGTCAAGCACGCTCAGGACCCACAGACCCAACGCGATCCCTCTCAGGGTCCGCCTCAACTGATATGCGTCCTCCATGCTTGCGAATGAATCGTCAAGTTTGCGTCTGGCAAGCGTCGCCCCCTCCTCAGTATCTGCACTGCCATATTCCGACAGAGCCTCATCGTAGTCCAACCGAGAGTCTCTGTAGCGACTCTCGGCCACGAGTGCTGCGCCTACTGCAGAGAGAACTGACGCGCTCCAAACAGCGCCAGTTCCTCCCTCTCCACAATAGATGTGACCCATTCCGGGAAAGAGTGCTCCTCGCAGCATGGCAGAGGGCAAGCTAACTGGCCTGAGCCCAAACGTCGCCTCGTCGCCCTTCACACCAACCAGAGCGCTGCCCCCATCCAAAAGGAAATTCTCAAGCAGTGCGTAAACCGCCGGCACAGCCGCAACGATCAGATAGCCGTCCCTGGCCTCCATGGCGTTCTCTCTGAGCTCATAATTGTGCTGCATCCTGGCATGATAAAACGCCGCCGCCTCCTCGCTCTGAGCCGACAGGTACTTGCTTCTGAAATCATCGTATTCCTTCCTGAAATCTCTGGCTCGCAACTCTTCAACGGAGGCTGCGACAGCCGCAGCACCCTGCGCCACGCTGAGAATGATTCCTTTCTGCCGCTCGCCTCTCACGAATTTCGAGGGACCTCCAAGACCCAGCAACGTAAGGGCGACGTTCGGCATGTGCACAGCGGGTTCAACCCGCAGAGGTACACCTGTCCTGAGACCAGAGAAGTTCACCCATCCCACACTCGTCTCGAAGCCGGGTCTGGAGAGCGTCACCCTGAAACGTCCACCCTGTGCTCCAGGGAACTCAAAGGGAGTCGTACCGGAAACCTGAACAGGCCCCGAAAGCTCCACGGTGCTACCCTCCGGCCTCGAGGAAACAGTTACTGCAGCTCCGGACGAACAGTCCGAGATGAGTAGAAGACCGGAGAGAATGATTGCAGAGAATATTAGTGAACGGCCAAGCATCATACTACAGTTTGCCACCTCGCTGCCCAAAACCTAGCCGCTTCGAGAAGAAAGTCAAGGAGAAAATCTGCCAATAAATCGAGGCGCCGCTCTACTAGAACGGCGCCTCTCCGTATAAGAACCCTGCGCTGCAAAGAGAGCTTAGCTTCTCTTGTTCTTTCTCTTCCTTAGATAAACACCAACTCCGGTCAGGCCCAGACCCATCAGCACAATAGTCGCGGGCTCGGGCGTAAACGTAACGTCAGAAGAATTGGGGTTGGTCGAAACGATAGTGAATCCACTTCCACTGCTCACTGCACCATACGCATCCAGGTGCAACATGAAGTCAGGCGAAGCACCATCAATGCTCACAGTTCGCATCAAAGTCTCACGCGGCAGCAGGCCCTCGTTCAGAGAGGCCATCGCCATCCATCCGTGCTTGTACACGCCTGCCTCACCACCTCCGGGCCTGTTGCCTCCACGCCAGAGGGGCGGCCTCGGAGAGAAAGCAAAATCGCCGGACGCCAGCACAACATCACCCACGGTGATAGAGCTGAACGAACCCTTGTAAACCAGGAACAGCAGAACGTCATCCAGCCTCTCTCTCCTCGAATGATTAAGGATCCAGAAGCTAAACGGATTGGAGGTCACGATGAAAGAATCGTCCAGCCAAGGGTCCGGGTCGGGGCTGTCGATGCCCCAGGTATAACCGTCGATGCTGAATCTCAGCTGACGGTTGATGTTCCTGTTCTCCCACAGATAACTACCGTCGGGCCAGTAGAAGCCCGAGGAGGCCATGGCCGCCACAGGAACAGCGAGGATACAAAAAGCTGCAATCAAACCAAACAGAATTGGCTTTCTCATCAGTTGTCCTCCTTAATCAAGGCAATCACATGAACGGACCCATAAATAAGTTTACCACTACACTTACGAATTTGCAAGGTATTTCTTAACACCCCTCCTCACGTGGAAATCCAACCAGCACCCACCCCACGCCACTCATCTAAGTCCATTCCCCACACCCACAGCATCTGGGCCAAACTATCGCAGAGGCCAAAACTGTGCAACACTTTTTTTCAGAAAAACTCCGACCCGGCAATCTGCCCGAAGGGGCTGCCTCCGTAGCGCTCTTCAAACTCCCTAAGTAGCTGCCGTGCCTTCTCTTGCGCCCCTGACTCCTGGTGTATTCTGGCCGCCTTGAGAAGGGCCAGTATCCCGGAGGCCCGCGTACCGTAAAGCCCGGCTATGGCTTCCAGCTCCTGTGCTGCCTCCTCGGTTCTGCCTACCAGAAGAAGGGCATCCACCAGAAATCCCCTCGCCACAAGGGCCGCCTGAGTCGCCGGGAGGTCCTTAATTTCTCCGCGCAGGAACTCTGCGGCCTCATCTGCCGCCCGAATCATCGCGTCCCTATCGCCGGTTGCCTTGTAGTGCCTTATCACGCGGAGCAGTGCCTCGTAGTTGTGTACGGAGTGTGGGAAGAAACCACGAAGCGATCCGTATTCAGCCCTGGCGTCTTCCCATCTCCCCAGGGTTTCGTATAATGCTCCCAGCTCGAGCATGGCCGGGGCCGAGACACCCGACCGCCGTGCCGCCAGGGTCTGAAACAGCCTTCTCGCCTTCTCCAGCTCACCTCGCTCCCTGAGGATGGATGCTTCGATGAACAGCGCCTCGGCAGCCGCGGTGTGCGAGGAATAATCCCTCACTACCAAAGAACAATAACTGAGGGCACTGTCCTGCATAGCGAGTCCATCCTTATACGCCAGAGCCACGTCAAGGAAAACCAGAGGCCTGACAGCATCCAGACCCGGTAGAGATGAACCCAGAAGATCACGGAGCGAAGAGACGTGATGCCTCCAGCGTTTCTCCAAAGCGTAAGTCCTCGCCTCGCCCAATCGTGAATACACAGCCAGAGTGGAGTCACTCTCCGCGACCCATTCAAAGAACACCCTCCCCCTCTCCATGACAGAGCCGAGCGTTCTCTCGTCATGAGATGGTTCGATCAGGCGTGCCATGAGATAAGGGATCTCCATCATCCGCTCCTCGAAGGACCCTATGCCCCAGTCTCCGGAGAGAAACCCATCAATAATCTTCTCGTACGCCTCCAACGACTCGTTCCATTCTCCGCTCGCCTCGCGGGCTCGTGCCCCCAAATACAGTGCCATGGGGGCCAACTGCTCATCGCTGCCGAATCTCTCTGAGATGGCCTTGTATCTCCTCACGGTCTCCTCGGTGTCACCGGACAAAGACACTAGCCCGGCAGCTCGAAGCGACGCTTTCCAGACGATGTCTTTGATAGCTCTAGCCTCCCTCTCCGAATACTGACTGCGATCCTCAAGCGTTTCCAGAGAGAATCTTGAAATCAAAGAGTCAAACAGACGCACGATCTCCTGCGTGTTGCTGACTCTTCCCAAACCCCTCTCGTTCAGTATTCGTGTGGCCATCTTGTCAGCCACAAAGAATTCCTTTTCGGCCCGGTACCGCCCCGACAACCCCCTACGAGACTGACACGACGCAGCAAGAATAAGAATGGATACGATCGTAAGAAATAGATACACCCTGTGCGTCAATGCACTATTCCTCCCTGGTGGCGAAAAGGTAGAGCCGTGTCATGGCTCCAATGAGAAAGAACCCAGTTACAATCCCAACAAGGACATCCAGTCCCGTGAGCCACGCAACCAACTCAGGCCTGAGCTTTTCCACTATAAAAAGCGATTTTGACGCCACGTATCGCAGCGGAACGTGCGGAACGAAGGCAACTACCACAATCAGGAACGTGACCAAAGGGTTTCTTGCCACGACCTCCAGGCTTCGCCGCAGCGCCCTCAGAAATCCCAGATTCGATATGATAATCGACGGAACCGCGTACGCCGCCAAAGTCTGCACAAGTAGCCCCAAGACAACAGCGATGCCTCTGGCCACAAATGGTGCAGAAAGAATGCCCCCGTCACCTCCGGACGCAAGTCGATACGCAGCCGTCGACAGGGTAACGGCCAAGAAGACTATCACCAGTGCAACAGCCAGAAGTTGCGGATAGCGCCTGCGGGCTTCGTCGAATCCTTCGGGCAGCGAACACCGACCGCGCGAGAAGGTCCTCCAGAACAACATCGTCGCAGCTCCCATCAGAAAGGACCCGAGTAGTATGTGAACAGCTGCGAAGCTTCTCTCCACCAGAGAAGGAAACGCCACGTAGAGCTGCGGGTAGTGTGTTGCTGCCTCTCCCCCGAACAAGCGCACGACTGGCTCCATCGCCGGCGAAAGCGAGGGAGCGTAAAAAGCGGAAAGCGCGCCAATCGTAACGAGCTCGGCAACCCCAAGAATCAGAAAGGGCACCAGAAGGCGTCTCCTGCCTAGAACCGATATGACCAGTCGAAACGTCAGCCAGAACTCACCTGGTGTCACTCTTGCGAAAGCCATCTCACAGATGCTCCCCCAAAAAAGAAAGCCCGCCTTGAAGGCGGCTCCCCGAGGTGGATTTACAAATTGCGAGTTGTAGGCAAGTGGAGACCCCCGTCTACGAGCGGGGCTCTGAACAGAAACTACTTCACCCTGAGAAAGAACAGAAACACGATACCCGCCAAGAATGCGGCGAAGATTATCATGGTCAGATGTCTTCCGTACTGGCGAGCGAGCGGGCGCAACGCAGCAGGAAGCACGCTTTGCTCCTCGGTGCCGATTGTCCTGGCAACCACCGACTTCACGCTGGGGGTCTTCTCCGATTTCCCTGCTCTCACTGAAGCAAGGGTATCACTTCCCCCGATCGCGGTGCTGTCGGCGGCTTCACTCAACGCTTTCTCTCCGGTTGAGACGCCCTCTTGCCCCAGAATAATCGCTATACCCTTGCCAAACGCTTCCCTGGCTTCTTCCATCGAGATATCCAGCAGTCCGGCCACGATCGTAACGCATGCTACCACGATGACGAGACTGATGAAAAAGCGCGTGAGCCGGCTCCTGGCTACGCGCGTGAACCCTGTCTCTTGCGCTCTCTCCCCGCCGCGACGAACGAATCCGTATCGCCTGTCCTTCACGGCGCCCTCAAGTTTGTTCAAGAAGATAAAGATCGTGTGCCACCGCGCGATTATCTCTTCCGTTTCCTCAACCGTCAGAGGTTCCGGTGTCGCGAGTGTGGCGAATGAGTTCAGCATCTCTGTGATGTCGCGAACAGCCGCCAGCGCCTCCGGGTCGATGCTACCGCTCCTCTCTATCACCGTTAGAATCGGCAGAAGATGCGCGATTCTGGCCTTCAAACGAAGAAACTCTTCCTCTTGTGCCTTCTGCACGCCCTCCCTTCCAAGGCTCGTCTTAAGGAACTCACCGAACCGCACCCAGGTCTCGATCAGACTCCTTATCTTTCGCCTGCCATTCATTCCGTTAGCCGAAAGCATGCGGCCTCCTTCTCACAGCAGAATCCCCGTGCGCCGCCGAACATGCGAGGGCCAAGGCGCCACTCGAAGCGGCACACCACCGGACGTGCTACCAATATATCCAGGCTATAACTACTTCCTTCTTCGGAATAACTACCTGCTTCTCCACTCTCTGGCCCGTCTTCTTCACCCCATAGCCGAGCGATAGCGCTATCTCGTGGTCCGAAATCCGAACAAGTCTACCCTGGTACTTAGCGCCTGCCTCGGTGCATACTTCTATGTAGCTGCTAGATGGAGTCGTGCCTCCCCACGAACTCAGGAAAAACATGTCGCGTGACACATAGACATGCGGTTCAACGTCCGACGAGAGGAAGTACTCCCGGTGAATGCCAGTGACGGCCCCGGAAGCAACTCCGTTTATCACGAAAGCAGCCAGAATCACCAGAGTAAGAATGGCGAGAACGTTCTTCATCTCGGAATCCTCCTTGTCCAATACCGTGGCTCGAATTACCCTCTCTCAAGAACTTGCGCAACCGCGCGAATAATTTGAATCACCGCTGGCCCAAGCAAAACAACGAGCAACGCAGGGAAGATACACAGGACCAGAGGGAAGACCAGCTTCACAGTCGTCTTAGCTGCAGCCTCCTCGGCCCTCTGCCTTCTCCTAGTACGCACGGAGTCGGCGTGCACCCGCAGGGCCTGCGCAACACTAGTACCCAGTTTGTCAGTCTGCACCAGCATGGCCACCAAAGAACTCAGGTCCTCTACACCCGTACGCGTAGTCAGATCCCGGAGCGCCTGAGAACGAGGTTTACCGGCCTTCGTCTCTTGTGTAACCTGCACGAACTCGCTGCTCAAGGCCTTGCTGGCAAGATGCATCTCACTCGCCACGCGTGAAACTGCGGCGTCAAGACCAAGCCCCGCCTCGACGCACACAACCATCAAGTCAAGGGCGTCCGGCAGATGTCTGACTATGTCCTTCTGGCGGCGCTGGGCAGCGTACTTCAGCCAGTAGTCAGGCAGGATATACCCGGCTATCGCAACAATGACGCCTACCAAAAGAATCCCGGCCGACGACTGACCCAACCACACACCTACCGGGATATAGAGAAAGAAGAATACCATGGACAGGAAGATCTTCGCTCCCCTGTATATTCGCGCGGCATTCTCCCTGCGATAACCGGCATACGTGAGAAGCCGCTGGATTCTGGGTTCCGTCTTCTGCTCCGCACCGGGAGCGAAACCGCCCACGACGTTCTTCACAGAGTCGAAGGCCGTCCGCGAAGCCTCTTTCGCTCTACCCAGCTTGGAACGCTTCGTCTCCTGTCTCTTGCCCCCCGACACCGTGTCAATCCTCTTCTGCAGCGCGTCCGCCGGTCTGAGGGCAAAGTACAGCAGTACGCCAGCACAAAGACTCAGGCACACAAACACCAGCAATGCTATCGCTGAAACAGGAATGTCCATCCGTCAAACCTCGATGTTCACTATCCGCTTAATCCACACGTATCCAATGAACTGAAGGAAAACGGCAGCTCCCAGCATGTAATGCCCCACGCTCTCCCTGAAAAGGAAAAGGATGTATGAGGGATTGATGAGAAGCAGTATGAGACCTACAGCAATAGGAAGTAAGGCTAGCACGACACCTGACAATCTGGCCTCGGCCGTGAGAGCACGAAGCTGCCCCAACACCTTGAACCTCTCCCTGATGGTATAGCCAATCTTCTCAAGGATTTCAGCGACGTTTCCGCCGGTTTCTCTCTGAATGACCATCGCGATGACAAAGAACTTCAGGTCCATGCTGTCCACTCTATCAGCAAGATTCATGAGAGCCTCTTTGAAGCTCAGACCCAAGTTCTGTTCATCGAAGGTATCCTTGAACTCTCTGGCGACGGGGTCGGGCATCTCGTCGGCAACCATCTGTATTGCACCGGTGAAAGCGTGGCCGGCCCTCAGAGCACTCGTCATCAGGTCGAGAGCATCGGGGAACTGCTCTCCGAAGGATTTAACGCGCCTCCGCTTTCTCCTTGTGACGTTCACAATTGGAAGACATCCAAGTGCGAAAGCTCCCACGGTCCCCGAAATGACGCTTCGGCCAATCAGGTAACCGACCGCAAACCCAGCTGCGGCAAAAACCAGCGTGAAAAGCAAAAGCTCACCCACCCTCATGGGTGAATCAGCTTGTTTGAGCAATATGTCCAGTCGCCTAGCGAGTGCCAGTCTGGACAGCCACCTATGTAGCGCGGGAATCTGGCTAAGCAGTTCGTCTCTCAGGATGCTCGGAGAGACGACTCCCTCCGTCCCGCCCTTCCCAAGAGCACTCAGCCTTCGCTTGAGCCTGGTGTCACGATCTTCCTTGGCACCCCGCCACACGAGGAAAACGGCCACGATGGCAAACGTCACCGTCAGAAAAACGAGAAGGAATACTACACCGAGCAAATACTACTCCTGTTTATTACTGAATCTCGTCGAAAATACCTGCGGGCAGTTGAACGCCCGCGATGTAGAGCCGTTCGGCAAACTTCGGCCTTATGCCCGTCGCCTTGAACTGACCGAGCACGGTGCCGTCTTCGCCCAGGCCCTTCCGCTCAAATACAAAGATGTCCTGCATCGTGACCACGCTGCCTTCCATGCCCACGATCTCAGAGACAAAGTCTATCTTTCGTCTGCCGTCACTAAGTCGAGATATCTGGATCACTACGTCAACCGCAGACGCAACCTGTTCTTTTATCGCCTTCTCGGGGAGGTCCATTCCGGACATGAGCACCATCGTCTCGAGTCTGCTCAATGAGTCTCTTGGACTGTTTGCGTGAATGGTGGTCAGAGAACCGTCGTGACCGGTGTTCATGGCCTGAAGCATGTCCAGGGCCTCGCCACCTCGCACCTCTCCCACGATGATTCTGTCGGGCCTCATTCGAAGTGCGTTGCGAACCAAGTCCCTTTGCGTGATACGACCCTTTCCCTCTATGTTCGGAGGCCTTGTTTCGAGCCTCACTACGTGCTCCTGCTGGAGCTGTAGCTCGGCCGCGTCCTCAATCGTAATGATTCTCTCGTCTCCGGGAACGTAGCCGGAGAGGATGTTCAGCAACGTGGTCTTTCCAGCACCCGTCCCACCAGAGATGAGAACGTTCAGTCGTGCCCTCACCGCGCCCTTCAGAAGCTCCAGAATGGCCGGTGTGATCGACTCAAACGTCAGAAGGTCATTTGCGGTGAGAGGGTTGGCACCGAAACGACGTATTGAAAGCACAGGACCATCGATGGAAAGCGGCGCCACTATGGCGTTAACACGCGATCCGTCCTGCAGTCGCGCATCGACCATGGGAGAAGCCTCATCGACCCTGCGGCCGACAGCGGCCACGATCCTGTCGATTATCTGTCTAACGTGGGTATCGTCTTTGAATTTCACGCCGGTGAGCTCCAGCTTACCGAACCTCTCTATGTAGACCTGGTCGTAACCGTTCACGAGGATATCCGATATAGTGGGGTCGGCCAGCAGAGGCTCCAGAGGGCCGAGGCCGAGCGTCTCATTGACGACCTCTTCCACCAGCCTCTCGCGGTCAGCTCTGCTCAGAGGCAGAGTCTCCGTAGACACCAACTGCTCGAGTGCGATTTTCACCTGCGCCCGTAACTGGTCGCGCGAGATGCTGTCGATCGTGGACAAGTCCAGCTTCTCGATCAGCTTGTGATGCACCCTGGATTTGAGCTCCTGGTAAGCGTCTCTGGCAGCAGGCTCGGCGGCCTTCCACCCGAACCTATCTGTCTTCCCTCCTGGCGTCTCCTGAGACCTTAGTCTTTCAAACAGTGCCATCCTTTACCTCCTCAAGAGCCTGGCAAAAGGGCGTCGCTTCACGGAATCCTCCTGAGATTCCTGTTCACCGCTGAACCCAGATAGACTAACTGCCAGTTCTCTCAAATTGACAGTCACCGGGGACTGAGGTGCTGACTCAAGGAGGGGCACACCCGTGTTGATGGAACTACTCACGCTAGCGTAGTCATTAGGGATGCGCCAGAAGATCGGGTATTCAAAACTCCTCTCGAATTTCTCAGTCGCAACGGATTTGTCCACTATGAACCTGTTGAGTACGAGCTTGACCTTGTCCTTTCCGTATCCCAACCTCTGAAATATCTCGATGCACCGCTTCGAGTTCCTTATAGCAGGAAGCTCGAGCGCTGATATCAAAAAGACCGAATCCGACAGATCCAGTGCCTCGACACTTATGTCGTCAAAAGCATGCGCCGTATCCACAATCACGTATTCGAACATGGACCTCAGAAGACGAAGCACTTGCCCCACCTGCTCTGCTTTGATTCCCTCTGCCTCTTCTGCCTGCTGCGGTTCTGCCATCACGTAGACGCCCGAGGAATGCTGAACGAGGTGCGCCCTGAGAAGGGTCTGGTCCAGCTTCTCGTAGCTCCGTGCCACGTCCGCAATCGTGTACTTGGGCTGTACGTTAAGAAACATCCCCACGTCACCGAACTGAAGGTCCAGGTCAACCACGGCGCACGACTTCTGGCAGAGTTGCGAGAGAAACACACCCAGATTTGCGGCTATCATGGTAGTTCCGAGGCCGCCTTTGTTGCTGAAAACCGTGATTATCTCGCCCGCCATGGTTCCCAGGGCCTGCAGCCTTCGCATGACTTTCCGAAGCGCGGCTTCAATCTCGTCCTGTTCCGGAGGACGTCTCAGGAATTCCTGTATCCCGGAGCGCATGGCTTTCAGGATGACTTCAGGTTCCGTCTCCGCAGATATGGCAAAGACTGCCGTCTGGGGAAAAACCTCGATGATCTTCGCCGCAGTAGACAGGTATTCGTCCGGAGGAGACCCCACTTCGAGAAGCACTATGTTCGGCCGGTGCTGTCTGACAAGATTGACGCCCACGCGCATGTCGTCGGTCTCGGCCGTTACCAGAGCGCCGGGCACGTCCCGAAGCAGACCGCGAAGGGCAAATCGTACGTCCTTGTCACTATCGATTATGACTACGGATACTTCCTCTATCATGTCTCCTATTCCACCAGTCTGTATGACCACGTAAAACTCGTGTTGCCGCCCGGTTCAACCGGCTCCATGCAGGAAACAGGCGCCCTCGTTACTCTGCCTATGACGACGTCTTGCTTAAGGTCTTCAAGGAAAAACGCAACTATCTTTGAGATGACTACGCTGTTCTCACCCTGGAGCCTCCCGCTGCCAGGCCACATCCTCGGATCGAAGACGGGAATCATAATGACCCGGGGGCTCTCTCCCAGGGCACCACCGCCGCCGTAGTGATCCACCATGTTTGTTTGCTCATTCCAGTATGCGGTCGGATCCTGCTGAATGATCGTCTTGGCTCCGTGATTTGTCGGCCCTACCATGCGTCCGGGCTCACTCTCCAGAAAAAGTTCCTCGCCCTGCTGTATGACAGTCGGATTGCACTCTATAATACTCTGCTCGTAGCGGGCGGCGCCCCGAGCCGGATATTCGTCGTCATCCGGCCAAGGGAGAACAACAGGGTTGAAGTAACTCGAAGCTGCCCTGTCGCTCTGGGAGGCAACCTTCAGCTTGAGCTGCATACCTATGTGCCCCTCAGGAGGAAGTTCCGGGATGTAGCCGGCCAGGTTTTCCTGAGATAGTTCCCTGTTATAGTATTCGGAGTCATAAACGCCGTTACCGTTCTCATCCTCGAACGACTCCCCTTCGTCCCACAGGCGATTTCCGTTGAGATCCTCGAAGTGCTCGCCGTCCCAGCGGTCGTTATTCTGCCACGACGGATAACCAGTAATCGGAGTCTCGTCGTCCCACCGGTCCGCTATCGCCCACGGCTTCACGCAACAGGCCGAAGTAGAGGTGTAGACCTCCAAGGCGGCCTTTGCAGTGACGTTTGCGTATCTGATACCCAGAATCCTTGCAAAGAACAAGGGCAATCCGTTGCCCCTGTCACGCAGCTTCTGGGTGTAAACAGTGAGTTTGTTGTCCTCGATTACAACGTCTTCAGAAGGGACTATGGTGATGGACTCCTCGTCGCCTGCCCTATGCCTACTGCACATATCCGTGACCCTGTCATATACTCCGACAGTCTTCTCCGGCTCCTCCAGTATCATGGCCGAGGCCGCAGCCAGTACACATGCGTCGGCAGCATTCTGGAGTTGCTGCTTTGTCACCAGAATGTAGCCCACATCGACGGCTATCGCGGCCAGAGCAAGCAGCGCGATAATTATAAACCCCGCCATAGGCATCACCGCACCCCCCTGCCCCCACAGCGCACCCCTTGCCAATCCTGTTCGCTTCATCATTCTCACCTACTCCTCTCTTGATGCTTTGCCAGTTCCGGGCCACGCCGGAACGTCTGCTGCACTGTATGAAGTCACGACCTTAGGAGTAACAAGCAATACAAGTTCGCTCTCGTTCTTCACGAAGTTCGTGCTTTTAAAAAGCGTCCCAATTATCGGAATATCACCCAGAATCGGGAATTTCTGAACAGTCTTTATGTCCTCGCTAGTGATGAGTCCGGCCACTACGAGAGTCTGGCCGTCCCTAAGTTCCACCGTGCTCGTCGCACGACGCGTTTTCAAGGCAGGAATGCGAAAGCCGCCGAGGGTCACGCCGTTGTCCCAATCCAGGGTGCTGACCTCCGGCTCTACCTTGAGACTCACCACACCCGAGTCAACTACAGTCGGAGTGAACGTGAGAGCAACGCCAAACTCCTTCCACTCAATAGTAACCTGCGCGGTGCCTCCTGTTGGCTGAACAATGGGGACGGGGATCTCACCGCCAGCAAGGAACTTGGCCTCGTTCCCGCTTATCGCCACGAGAGTCGGCTCTGCAAGAGTGTTCACTACCCCCTTCTTCTCGAGGGCTTTCAGAATGACTGATGCATCAAAAGAGTGATGCACGAGCGAGGCGAACAGGGAAACGCTCGAGGAAAGCGTCAGGGGTATCGACGGCGTAGAGACTTGCCCCGTGAAACTCCCAATCGTAAGCTCCTCAAAGTCTTCCCCGAAGAGACTAGGGTTGAGGTCGGTCGCCACAAAATCAAAACCCATTCCCCGCAGGGCGGTTCTATTCACCTCTGCGAACCTCACTTTAAGCATGACCTGCTGGAAGGACGTATCTGTGTGAACGACGAGATCGTAAAACGTAGGCCTGTCATCACTGTCCCACACCACGAGACTTGTTGTGCCGGCAGATTTACCATTGATAAGTATCTGCCTCGGCGAAGCAACCATTACGTCCGCGATGGTCGGATCCGTTAGCGAAACCCTCTTGATGTTCTGCGTAAACGTGATGACTTGGGACTTGCCGATTATTACCTCCATCTTAAGCAGAGGTCCGGCAGGAACCACAGAAGCGGCAACATGGTGGAGTGAGCCAGAAGCCATCAGAAGCAGCCCGCAGGCAACTAGCCAGGCGAAACCTCTTCTCTTAAGCATCACTTACCTTTCCCTCCATTCCCCGCGCTTCCCTATTTCTCAAGCAAGCCCGGGTAGAAACTGACCGGCAAGACATCTCCTCTCCAGCTACTTCTTCTCCTCCGCCTTCTCTTCGAACTCTTCCTCTGTCCGCTTGGTCCCTCGGATCACTTCGACCTTAGTCGGTTCCCTCTTGGGTTCCACGGTCCTCTTGGGCGGAGTCGTCACCCTTCTGGTTGTCCGGACAGGGCGCGTTGGAGTCGCACGCTGCACCGGCTCACTGCCCGCGAGCATCTGCGCGATGGTGGTTCCACGCGTTCCCGCGGAGTCAGAGTCGGCAGGACTTCTAAGAACGAGCTGGATGTCTCCCAAGTTCGCGGCCAACGCTAGTTTCTCGGCCTCGCTAGGAGTCACCAACAGCGTCACAGATTGCACAGTCATGGGTCGACCGTCGTTGTCTTCGAGTTTCTGGTCGGCGGCCAGCACCGACAGATTTTGAAGTACCAGCTTCGCCACGGATTCTTTCTTCGTTTCAGGTCGGATAGTAACAACGACGTCTACCTTGGTGTCAGGGAGGACAAAACCACTCACTCCGCTGACAACGTTTACCGGTACAGTCATGGCCCGCATTCCGACCGGCACCCGCATCGGCAGCCCCCTGTCCATTCCCACAGGCGCAAGCTTGCTTTCCAGAACGGGCTCTCCCGCGGATAGGGGCGTCCTAACCACTCTGCCCACCAGCTCGCCGGTAGAGGCAACCGCACCGGCAGGCACAATCTCCACCGGCCAGTTCGCTGCCTCTATGTTCTCATCAGTCAGGACACTCCCGAATGCCAACTCACTTGAAGCGACAACCACCGGTTGGGTAGCTATTCGCTTCTCCTTGATTACCCTGTCATACTGGGCTAGATAGCGATAGATCGCAACACTTGCCAGCAATCCGAAGATGACCGCAAGAATGACAACCACCCTGATTCTTGTCACTTGAAAAACCTCCGTCTCAGGTTCAGATAGTCTCCCTACGCATGCTGCAGGATGCTCTCAGTGGTAACTCATCGAGTTTAGGGAACAGATTTCCAAAAGAGGTATGAAAATCGATAATGACGTTCACGGTAATGGGGTCACCCAGACTGGGAGAACCTCCACCCAAATCTACATCAACGTGTATGTCTCCGTCGGGAATCTGTGAAGCATTCAATGCCTCTTTCACCTTCGCCGTCACACTGGGCAGGTTGTTCTCTACGTCCGGCAGTATGGCGGCATAACGAGCCCCCACTCTTGCGGCACCATTCGCAACGCCGAGAATCATCCAAGCCCTGGAGAATTCGGCCATGGCAACGATGACCACAAAAAGTAGAAACGCAACAAGAGCAAACTCAACTACCGCGGCGCCCTTCTGAGACCGAGGCCCGAAAAAGAGCTTTCTCACTGTAAACCAACCTTCCCGACACAATGGCCTTAATGCCACGTAACTACCCCGAGCCGGACGCGGTCCTACAATGTACCTCGCCCGGCTCAGGGTTCACTAGTTTCCTGCAATTCGATTCGCAAGTATTACGGTGCGCCGGCGAGCGCATCAGCAATCGCCGTGAACACGCGAATTAGCTCTTCGCGCAGCAGTATTATGGCCGCAATGACCGCAATCGCGACCAGCGCGATGAGAAGTGCGTACTCAGTAACAGCAGCACCTTTTTCGCTCTTGAAGATCTTCTTCAGAAACTTCATCTCCCTTTCCTCCTTTTCTCAAGGTTAGCCATGTTTTCGAACAGAATTGCCGGAGTCAACAGGCCTTATGATGCAAACTCACCTCCCTCGTCACGAACCGCAATCCCCTGATGACGGTTCAAAGCCGAGTTTCATCCGACAGGCACACTATTCCACCCTTCCGACCCGTGTCAAGTGAATTCTAAAGAGCTTCTGGTGCCCGGCGTGGGCCGAGGCAATCGTTCCACGCAAGAGAGATGCAAGGGTTATGCCACTACTCCTACAGGGGATTGAAGTATCGCAAGCTTCTGAGATCCAGCGTGTTGAACCGCGTCTTTCGCTTGCAGCAGGACAGGGTGGTGGCCCCTGCTCTCTCGCGTGTGCGGCTTTTGACGCCCCGGGAGCGCCATTTTGCACTCCAGCAGATCTGCGCGAAATCGCGGCCACGGAGAGCCCTGAAGACTTCACGACGTCATGGGGAACGGCGTCAGGAAGATCGTCTGTTGCTGACAGAAGTCAAGCGCAAGGCTGCAAACTGGCCGGATCCCGGCGCCCTCGTTGGCTACTATTATACCACTCCTGGGGCCTAAAGGTCAATGCAGTTGCCAGGCTGCTCGTTTCTTCGCCGGTCGCGGTGGTCTTGGTCGGGCGATAACGGTACCGCTTCGTGACCCGTTTTCTCTTGGCTCCGCAAGCACTTCGAGAGTACCCTCACGCGAAATCCCGCCTATATCGTCAACTCTCGGGCAGTAGTCCGAGAGACTCCAGAACGTCCTTGAGAGGAACGAGGCGCAGAACCGAGAGAAGAGCATGCAACTTGGAGAACGTCCCCTTCAAATTCAAGTAATGATTGGGACGCCTGAGAAACGAGCATACTCGCGGCTGATGGGGATCCAGCTCCCATGGATGGACGTTCACAATCGCGGGAACACCCTGTCTGTTGAGCCGTTTCACAAGCTTTTTGGTAACCGATAGTGGAGCGCACCTCAGATAAGCGCCCGAGCCGAAAGGTACGTTCCATCCACCTAGCCTCACCGTCGACATAGGAAACTCGACTATTCCCCGACCGCCGTCACACGCCCTCCGCTGGGGCATCCTCTTTTCGCAAGGGATCCCGTACGCTCCTCGCCGTATGGGATAGATGCTGGAATCGTAGAGGTGCCCCGTCTCAGCGAGGACGTCCAAGGCCCACAGCGATCTGGAAATGATAGAGTAACTGGCGGCCCTGAAGCCAATGACCTTTGAGCCAGATATTTCTTCCAGCAGCAACTTGGTCTTGGCCACGTCTTCTCTAAACTGCGACTCACTCTGCTCGTAGACGAGAGTATGGTCCCAACCGTGTGAGGCCACTTCGTGCCCCGCCTGACTGATCTCCCTGACAAGCTGCGGGTCTTTTTTCGCGTTCCAGCCGAGAATGAAGAACGTGCCTTTCACGCTGAATCTCTCAAGGAGCTCCAGAAGCGTGCGGGTCGCGGTTCCGTATCTGGGCTCATAGGAATCCCACGCGGCACGCGGAATGAAGGAGGAAAACGAACGGACCTGAAAGTAGTCCTCCACATCTACTGAAAGGGCGTTCACCGGTCGCTTCGCTTGAGATTCCTGCAGTTCTCTCGACATTTGGAACGATGCTCCGCTACCGTCGGAAGTCAAAAAGTAAGGTCTCGCTGCCCGCCGCAGATCTACTCAGACCGCTCACTTGCTCCTCAGGGCCGCACGCTCTTCCTTCCAGCGGCTGTCACGCAAGAAGGCCTCCAGTACCCTCGTAAACCTCGGGATGAAGGCGTCCATCCTTTGGAGAATCTCCTGACCTCTCCCAGCCACTGAGATTCTCACGAACAAGGCGTCTTTGCTTCTCAGCAAGAGACCGCTTCTCAGTTGCTCCAGCTTCAAGGCGTACTCGCTGGATGTGGTTCCGGAAGAAGTAACGAACCAATAGTAGACTTCCCGGTATTCTTCAGACCTCTCTGCCACGAGCCTCCGTATACGAAAGCCCAGACCGGACGGCTCGAATTCCTCGGTCCGAACAAGATTCCATCCCGAACCCGGGAGACAATTGATCGGTGAGTGTATCTGTATCCCTATGCGCTGGTCACGGAAGTACCCGAGGAATACATAGACGGGCTCTTCGAACTCACTCGATTCGTAGCGAATATAGAGGTGAGAATCCGGTTTCAGCAGAGCCTCCTCGAACTCTCTCAGGCTCACCTCCTCACCCTTCCATCCATCCAGCCCGGAGAGAAACGGAGAAGGCTCCAGCTCCAGAACTCCCCCACGTTCGAGACCGATGACCTGAGCGTACACAAGCACTGACGCGAGAAGAATCAGAACGACGTAGAAGCTTTTCGTCTTGTCCATCGCAGCATTTCCGAAATGACCAGAAGAACCAGAACTCCACTCACGAAGGTAACTACTCCAAGGAACGGATGCATCCACCCCTCGACGAAATCGGGTCCGTAGCCTACTGCACCGATGCAAGTGAAAAACAACCTGAAGGCGTTAGCGCTCACCGCGACGATTGCCGCGCTTCCCACCAGGACGAGGCGACTCAGCCAGCTGCGGTGAAGATACCTGGCAATCAGAACAGAGACCGCAGAATAGGCCATCAGGGACCTCAGACCGCTGCACGCCTCCGCCACACCCAGAGAGATCTCGCCCACCTGAACGATGTTGCCTTCCCTCAGGGCCACCACACCCACCGCCGTCGCCATACCGGTTCCCATTTTGGCGGCCAGGGTCTGCAGTGGCGAGGTGAGCGTGAAATAGAGAACTTGAGGAAGCGGGATCGCGAAGAAAAAGAAGCCTATCGGAAAAAGAAGCGCTCTGCCCCTGCTCCTTCCGGCGAGCAGCAACGTGACGCCCGCCAGGACGGGCAGAAGAGAAACCCTTACTGAAAACACCTCTGCCGCTGCCACACCAAGAAGGTACAGGATGAGCCCTGGCACGAGAAGCGTCAGCCCCAGGAGTGTGCCTTCGTCCGCTCTTTCGGTTCGCCACGTCCTTACTGCGAGAAAAAGACAAACAGCGGCAATCACGAACCCGTGAGAGTAATCCGAATCGATCCACCAACGTTCGACCAGCGTGCCAAGAGGCAGCCCGTACAGAATCAGCACGAGTGCGGCCACGATGAGAGGCTTCAATCTAGACATGCGGAGTTGCTCTCTGGAAGACGCAGAACCGACAACGCGCAGGGTTCAGCTCTGCTGCCCGCGATCTCTGAACCAGCCCAGAGTCCTCTCCAACCCTTCTTCGAAGCTAACCTTCGCCCTAAAGCCCAGCTCCTTCTCGGCCTTCTCGATGGACGCCTCTGAATGCCTGACCTCCGCGGGGCGAGGCGGGGCATACTCTGGTTCAATCGGATTTCCCGTCACGGTCCTTAACGTCTGAACCAGCTCGTTCAGCGTTCTTCGGTTTCCCCGGGCAATATTGTAGGTTCGACCGGCTATCCCCTCCTTGTCACACGCAAGAAGGTTCGCATCCACAAGGTCGTCGACAAAAGTGAAATCCCTACTTTGCTCGCCATCGCCGAAAACCACGGGTCTAGCTCCGGAAAGAACTCGCGCGATGAAGATGGGAATGACAGCGGCGTACTGCGACTCCGAATCCTGCCTTGGCCCGAACACGTTGAAATACCGCAGAGAGACCGTCTCCAACCCGTAGACCGAGGAAAAGAGCCTACAGTACTCCTCAGCTGCAAACTTGGTCAGGGCGTAAGGAGAGCAAGGATCGGGCCTCATCTCTTCCCGATTGGGAAGGCTCGCTCCGTTCCCGTACACAGAAGAAGAACTGGCATACACTACTCTCTTCACTCCCTGCTCGCGTGCCGCCGCCAGCAGCCGCAACGTACCGCCGATGTTCACACTGTCCGTCGTTGCAGGATCCTCAACAGAACGCTGTACAGAGCAAAGCGCTGCCTCATGGAAGACATACATCACCCCTGCCATTGCCTCTTTCAGACTCGCCGCATCCCTTATGTCGCCCCTTATGACCACGAGCCTGCCCTTGCCCTTGGCGTTCTGCACCGCAGCATCAACGTTCTCCTCCTTGCCGGTGGAGAAATCGTCAAAGATCACTACTTCACGATCTTCCTTCAGAAGTCTCTCAGCAATATTGGAGCCTATGAAACCGGCTCCTCCTGTAACCAAATACTTGCACATGGCGTGTTGTCTCGCGCTCAGTGGGTCTAGAGCCTCCAAATGTTGTCTGATTTGAACCCTTTGAGAGCGTTGCGCGAGTCGAAAATCAACTTCGCTTTGGAAACAATGAGTTCGTAATCGAAACTGCTGTGTGCTGTTGTTATCACCACACAGTCGGCCTCCCCAAGTAAGGCCTCAGTGAACGGCCTGGCCTTTATACGAAAATGGTCCGTCCTTACCTCAGAGACGTACGGGTCGCAGTAGGAGACCTTCGCTCCCAGCGACGTCAGCATCTGATAGATGTCCAGAGCAGGAGATTCTCTAGCGTCATCGACGTCGGCTTTGTACGCGACCCCCATAAGCAGCACCTTCGAGCCTTTGACACTCTTTCTCACGGAGTTCAGTGCCTCCCCTACTTTCCTCACGACATAGTACGGCATGCTGGCATTGACCTGCCCTGCCAGTTCTATGAACCTGGCTTCGAAACCCGATAGCTTCGCCTTCCACGACAGATAGAACGGATCTATGGGAATGCAGTGCCCGCCCAGCCCCGGACCCGGATAGAAAGGCATGAATCCGAAGGGCTTCGTGGCCGCGGCTTCTATCACTTCCCACACGTTGATCTTCATCTTGTCGCACATGAGAGCGATCTCGTTGACCAGGCCTATGTTGACGCTGCGAAAAGTATTTTCCAAGAGCTTCACCGTCTCCGCGACCTTAGTGGAAGAGACGGGCACGACGGAAGAAACCGACGCCTTGTAAAGTGCCACGGCAATCTCAGTGCACTTCGCTGTCACGCCCCCCACGACCTTAGGGATATTTCTGGTCGTGAACTTCTTGTTTCCCGGATCTACTCTCTCCGGAGAAAAAGCCAGGAAGAAGTCATTCCCAACGTCCAGACCCGTTTGTTGCAGCATGGGAAGTATCAGTTCGTCCGTGCTTCCCGGATAGGTGGTGCTCTCGAGCACCACAAGCTCCTCCGGATGGAGATATCTAGCGATATGCTTTGTTACGTTGACGATGTTCGAAACATCAGGATCGCGCGTCTTTCTCAGCGGAGTGGGGACACATATGCTCACGCAATCCGTCTCCAGAAGCTTGGAGAAATCAGTTGAAGCCAGAAGCCGTCCGGCACGCACCTCACGCCTCAGGTCCGCACTCGGGACGTCACGAATATACGAAGCTCCCTCTCTGATGCTGTCCACCTTCAGAGCATCAGTATCGATCCCAGTTACCGAGAAACCCGCTCGTGCAAACTCCACC
>Ga0209636_10000750_pt1 | contig 32173 bp, 38 predicted proteins | sample DeeMarSWOR152_54_FD_187464 | JGI IMG/M metagenome (GOLD analysis project Ga0209636, IMG submission 187464) | Marine sediment microbial communities from White Oak River estuary, North Carolina - WOR-1-52-54 (SPAdes) (version 2) | ecosystem: Environmental > Aquatic > Marine > Intertidal zone >...
TAGAATTACTCCAGCAGAGAGGTTTTCTTTATAAGGAAAAAGGTGCCCTTTGGTTAAAAAGTACTGCTTTTGGCGATGAAAAAGACCGAGTGGTAATTCGGGAGAATGATATGCCTACTTATTTTGCCTCTGATATTGCCTATCATCAAGATAAATACCAGCGCGGATTTAAAAAGGTGATAGATATCTGGGGGGCAGACCATCATGGTTATATTCAAAGGATGAAGGCTGCAGTGCAAGCTTTAGGATATCCCGAAGATTCTTTAGATGTATTAATTGTGCAATTTGTTACTTTAATAAAAGATGGTAAAGAAGTAGGAATGTCTACCCGGGGAGGAGAATTTATTACATTAAAAGATTTAATTCAAGAAGTGGGTAAAGATGTTGCTCGCTATTTCTTTTTAATGAGAAGCTATGACAGCCATACTGAATTTGATCTTGATATTGCAAAATCTCAATCTATGGAAAACCCGGTCTATTATATTCAATATGCCTATGCCCGGATATGTAGTATAATAAAAAAAGCAGAACAAGCAGGAATACAGTTTTATAAAAGTAAAGTAATTGATCTCCAATTATTAGACAAAGAAGAAGAATTTGAATTGATTAAAAAACTATCTTTATTAAAGGAAGTAATCAAAAAGGCTGCGTTAACCTGGAAACCACACCTTTTAACCACTTATCTTTATGATTTAGCTTCCTCGTTTCATAAATATTATACTGTACATAGGATAATTACTGAAGATGAAGAACTTACCAGAGCCCGGCTATTATTAATAGACTGTACCAGAATAGTACTACTTAATAGTCTTGGACTTTTAGGAATTTCCGCTCCAGAGAGCATGTGAATAACTGTTAATTGGTTATTTAATTGGTTAGTCATATAATTATTTGCTAGTATTTAGTGATGGTGAAGTATATAGTTAGATAGTTATTTGATTGTTTAGTTAGTATTTGATTGGTAAATTGCCTAATTGGGCAACTAGTGAATTAGTCAATTAATTATTAACTAGCTAACCAGGCAACCAGCTAACTGGCTAACTATATATTTAGAGGGGTTAGAATTAATTGAATAAAACGAGATTCGTGATAATTACCGGTCTATCAGGTGCAGGGAAAAGTATAGCGATTAGGTGTTTTGAGGATTCAGGTTTTTTCTGCGTAGATAATATTCCTTCCCAACTAATCCTCAAATTTGCTGAAATTTGCTTGAAATCTAAGGGGAAACTATCAAAAATTGCTTTAGTGGTTGATGTAAGAGCAGGAATATTTTTTCAGGATTTATTTAAGTCACTCGATTATTTAAAGGAATTAGGGATTAATAGAGAGATATTATTTTTAGAAGCAAGTAATGAGGCATTGGTTCACCGATTTAGTGGAACTAGAAGAAAACATCCCTTAAATATTTCTAAGAGCATTTTAGAGAATATTCAAGCAGAGAGAGAGCAGTTAAAAGAATTAAGATCCCAAGCTAACTTAATAATAGATACTTCTGATTTGACTCCTAAACAATTAAGTAATGAAATTATCAGAAATTTTATAAAAAGTAAACGGCAAGAGATCCAGATAACCCTTATTTCTTTTGGTTATAAATATGGTATTCCTATTGACGTTGACATAGTCTTTGATGTTAGATTTCTACCTAACCCTTTTTATTTAGATAAATTAAAAGCTTTGCCGGGGACAAATAAGGAGATTGAAAAATATGTGACTGAATTTCCGGTAACTCAACATTTTATAGAAATCTATTTTAATTTATTAGATTACTTAATCCCTTATTACCTTAAGGAAGGCAAGACTTATCTGTCTATTGCTTTTGGATGTACTGGCGGGAGACATAGATCAGTAGTTTTAATTAATAGATTTGCAAGATATTTGCGGGAAAAAGGATATAAAATATTTGTGAAACATAGAGATATGGATAAAGAAGAAACAAAGAATGAAAGCGACTTATGAGGATGTTGAACTCAAAAAGTCAACTCTGGAAATGGCTTTATCCAGGGATAAAAATAAAAAGATATTTATTCTTAGTTATATTAGGTATAATCTTATTATTTAGTAGTGTAATTTTTTATCTTGACGTAAGGAGTTTTTTATTAGTAAAAGATAATCTAAGAGCAATATTTAACTATTCCGATATTTTAATTAATATCCTGGGAATAATATTAGGAGTCACTGGGGTAGGGCTAATAACTCTGGGAATAAGAAATTTAAATAGATCAATTGTTAGGACTGTAGTTCCTCAACAGGCAGATAAAATAACAGAACTTATTTATAAAAAAACACGATTAAATAGGGGTCCAAAAATAGTGGTTATTGGAGGGGGAACAGGTCTCTACGTTCTATTGCGAGGATTAAAAACTTTTACTAATAATATTACCGCAGTGGTTACAGTATTTGATACCGGTGGAAGTTCGGGAAGATTAAGAAAAGAGTTAGGAGTTCTTCCCCCGGGAGATATCAGGAATTGTCTGGTAGCTTTAGCTACTGTTGAACCATTAATGGAAAAATTGTTTCAATACCGTTTTGCTAATGGTAGTTTAGAGGGTCATAGTTTTGGAAATTTATTTATTACCGCAATGTCAGAAGTGAGTGGAGATTTTGTAAGTGCAGTTGAAAAATCAAGTGAAATATTGGCTATTCAAGGAAAGGTTTTACCCTCTTCTTTGGAAAATGTTACCTTATCTGCTAAAATGAAAGATGGAGAAACTATTAGAGGAGAGACCGAGATAACTCATAGCGGTAAAATAATTGATAAAGTATATTTAGAACCTTCACCTGTGTTACCTTTACCTGAAACTTTAAAGGCCATAGAGCAGGCAGAAGCAATTATTTTAGGGCCAGGAAGTCTTTATACTAGTGTAATATGTAATCTTTTAGTAAAGGGGATATCTAAAGCAATCGGTAAGTCGAAAGCGATAAAGATATATATCTGTAATATTATGACTCAATCAGGGGAGACAGATCATTATACTGCTTCCCAACATTTAAAAGAATTAGAAAAGTATTTAGGTTCGAATTTCATTGATTATGTTGTAGTAAATACTGCAGAAATTTATAATGAATTAAAAGAAAAATATGCTGAAGAAGGTGCTTATCAGGTATTAGTTGATAAATCGGAAATACTAAAGATGGGCGTAAAATTAGTAGGTAAAGAATTATGGTATAATCAAAACTTGGCGAGACATGATGCAGACAATTTAGCCCAGGTTATTATCGATTTAATGTCGAAAAGAAAAAGAAAGGATTAAATGTTATTTTCTTACCGAGTAAAAAATGAATTAGCCAGAATTGTTCCGAAAAATATCTATGAACAGAAGGGCGAATTATTAGCCTTTATAAAATTAAGAGGAAAGATTGCTAAAAAGGATCAAAAAATAGACATAACTATTATCTTGGAAGAACCTGCTATAACACGGACTGCTTATAGTTTAATAAAAAAAGTTTTTAAAATATACCCTGAAGTAAAAACGGAATATTTATCGAGCAAGAAGAAACATTACCTTGTCAAAATTCCTTTTTTAGAAGGGAACATAAAGATTCTAAAAGAGATGGATTTAAGGTGGGAACACAACCCTGTGTATAACAAGCAGACTGTAGGAAGAAAAATATTTAGTATAAATAATCTTTTTTCCAAAAAATCGTATCTAAGAGGGAGCTTTTTACTAAATGGATTTGTAAACGATCCAGAAAAGATGTACCATTTGGAAATTTCAATGAATGATGAAATTGAGGCAAATTTTATTCATACCCTTTTTGACTATTATGATTTAAACTCCCGGGTAAGTTTTTGGAAGAAGAAATGGATGGTATATTTAAAGAAGGGAGATAGTATTTTTGAGTTTTTACGCCTAATTGGCGTTCAAAATGCATTATTGTATTTTCAAGATATAAGGGCTAGAAAAGATGTAGTAAATACAGTAAATAGATTAGTTAATTGTGAGACAGCTAATTTAGATAAAACAGTTTTTTACGCAGCTAAACAGTTGCATAGTATTGATATAATAGAGAAGAAAGTAGGTTTACAGAATATCCCGTATAAATTAGCTATAGTAGCTAAAATCAGAAAAAAATTGCCTTATGCCAGTTTACAGGAATTGGTTGAGGAGACAGATTATAAAATTACTAAGTCAGGAATTTACCATCGTTTCAAAAAAATTTCTCAAATAGCTGATGATTTATTAGAAGGTTAAAAACACTCTAAAAGTATAAATTATAGTGATTAAATTTAAAAAATGAAAAAATATTTAATAAGATAATAATAAAGAGGAGGAGTAAAATGGCAAACGTAATTTTAAAGAATTTTACAAAAAAATTTAAAGAGGTGGTTGCGGTAGATGATATAAATATAGATATAAAGGATAAGGAATTTGCAGTCTTAGTCGGTCCATCTGGTTGTGGAAAGACTACAACCTTGCGAGCAATTGCTGGTTTAGAAGAAGCAACTACGGGAGAGATATATATTGGAGATAAGTTAGTAAATGATGTTCAGCCTAAAGATAGAGATATAGCTATGGTCTTTCAGAATTACGCTCTTTATCCCCATATGGATGTTTACAATAATATGGCTTTTGGATTAAAATTGCGGAAATTTCCCAAGAAAGAGATCGACCAGAGAGTAAAAGAAGCAGCTGAAATTTTAGGGATAGAAAATTTATTAAAAAGAAAACCCAAAGAGCTCTCTGGAGGACAGAGACAGAGGGTGGCAGTAGGAAGAGCCATAGTAAGAAAACCAAAAGTATTTTTATTTGATGAACCCCTTTCTAATTTAGATGCCAAGTTGAGAGTGGCAATGAGGGCAGAAATCAGCAAACTCCACCGTAGATTAGAAGCCACCATAATCTATGTAACTCATGATCAGGTAGAAGCAATGACCATGGCTAGCAGAATATTTATAATGAATGATGGTCGTATACAACAATTAGGTGCACCTTTAGAAGTTTATAAACAACCAACCAATAAATTTGTGGCTGGTTTTATTGGTTCTCCATCAATGAATTTTATAGATTCTAAAATCGTTAAGGAGAATGGAGATTATTTTATTGACGCAGAAAGTTTTAAATTAAAGGTTCCAGAGGCTTTTTACTCTAAAATATCAGATTATGCGGGAAAAGAAGTAATTTTTGGGGTAAGACCTGAGGATCTTCATGATAAGCAGTTTGCATCTAATGTTACACCTTTTAATACTACAAAGGCTAAAGTAGATGTAATTGAGCCTTTAGGAGCAGAAATTTTTATTTATCTTGCTTGCGGAAAGCATTCTCTAATAGGCAAAGTGGATACTCGTACCCAGGTAGAAGTTGAACAAAATATGGAAATAGTAGTGGACATGGAAAAGACTCATATTTTTAATCCTGAAACTTTATTAGCTATAGTATAATGGGAGCTTATTCTAAAAATATAATACACCGCCTAATGAGTTATTTAGTTAGTTGGTTACCTAGTTATTTGGTTAATTAATATCAAGTAAATTAATAAATTAACTAACCAGCTAACTAAGTGACTAACTAACCAATTTGAGGAGATAATGGGGGTTTTAGATATTATCTCATATTCCAGAGGATGTCTGTCCTATTTAATACATAATTCTATGAATGAGATCTGATAAGTGAGCTTATAAATGAAATATGAACTATCATTAAAACAAAAACAAAAATTAATTCTTTCTCCCCAAATGTATCAAGCAATTAATATATTACAATTAAATTTAGTTGAACTAAGCGATTTGATTGATCAGGAGTTAGTAGAAAATCCCTTATTAGAAATTAACCAAGAAGCAAATTCAATAGCAGAAAAAATAAGCCAGGAAGAAAATTCTAATAGTAAGACTGAAGAACTAGATAAAAGCATAGAGAGGGATAGCCTTGATGATTGGTTAAGTTATTTAAAAGAAAAAGACTATCAGCATTCTTTAGATAAGCCAATATCAGAAAAAGAAAATATATATGAGAACTTTATCCATTACAAAGAATCACTACAAGATTATCTATTGGCACAATTAGGTACATCGATAAGTAATGATACAGACTATAAGATTGGAGAGTATCTGGTTGGGAATATTGATGATAATGGTTATTTAACTATTAATTTGGATGATATTTCTCGTGATCTGAATATAAAAAGAAATAAAATTAAGGAAATATTGTTTTTAATTCAAAGTTTTGACCCACCGGGCGTAGGAGCGAGAAGCTTAGAAGAATGTTTATTAATCCAGGCAAAATATCTGGGTATTGATGATGTAAAAATAAACAAGATAATAAAAAATCATTTACAAGATTTAGCTCGGAAATTTTATAAGAAAATAGCTAAAGATTTAAAAATATCAGTTTTTGAAGTTCAATCTTTAGCTGATATAATCAAAAGAACATTTGATCCCAAACCAGGGAGAGGGATAGGTAATTTAGAAGAAATAAAATATATTATTCCCGATCTAATAATAATGAGGAAAGAAGAAGGCGGATATAGGTTAGTTCTAAATGATGCATACTTGCCTCAAATAAAGATAAATTCTCAATACAAAAAGTTATTAGATATAAGCAGTAGCAATTCTCCCATTGGTGTAGAGAGGTTGGCTAAGAGTAGAAATATTTCTGACCATGAAATTAAAGACACCATAAAATATATCGAAAAAAAATTGAACTCGGCAAAATCATTGGTCAAGGGGATAGAACAGAGAAAAAGAACTGTATATCGTATTGCTGAGATTTTAGTAGATTACCAAAATAATTTTTTAGATAAAGGTATTTTGTATTTAAAACCCTTGACTTTAAAAGAGGTTGCAGATATATTAAGCATCCATGAATCTACTGTATCCAGAGCGATTCACAATAAGATTATTCAAACTCCCCGTGGATTTCTTAAAATGAAGTTTTTCTTTTCTAAAGGAGTAGATACCAAAAGGGGGAATGTTATTTCTACAGACAAAGTAAAAAGGATAATAAAAGAGTATATTGATAATGAAGATTGCGTTAAACCATGGAGTGATCAAAAATTAGTAGACTTATTGAGTAATAAAAAAGGGATAAACATTTCCCGGCGAACAGTTACCAAATACAGGAAGATATTAAAAATACCTTCTTCAAATTTACGTAAAAGATTTGAAATTTAGTTATTTGGTTAGCTAGTTACCTAATTAACTGATTTAATATTAATTCATTAACTAAATGTCCAGTTAATCAACTAACTAAATTTAATAATTTAAATAAAAAAAGTAGGGAGGAAAGAAATGGCAATAAAAGTAGGAATTAATGGATTTGGAAGAATAGGAAGGAATGTTTTTAGAGCCGGGTTGAAAGACAAAAAAATAGATTTTGTAGCAGCAAATGATATAACAGATGCTAAGACTCTGGCCCATTTATTAAAATATGATTCTATTTATGGCATATTACCAGGGGTAAAAGTAGAGGGTGATTCTATTTTTATTGAAGAGAGAAGATTAAAAGTGTTGAGTGAAAGAGACCCCAACAATCTTCCCTGGGCAGAGTTAGGAGTTGACATAGTTATTGAATCAACGGGAATTTTTAGAGATAGAGAAGGTGCTTCAAAACACGTGGCTGCTGGAGCGAAAAAGGTAATCATATCTGCCCCAGCAAAGGGTGAAGACATTACTATTGTAATAGGGGTTAATGAAAATAAATATTTACCCGAAAAACATCATATAATCTCTAACGCTTCTTGCACCACTAACTGTTTAGCCCCAGCTGCAAAAGTACTAAATGATGTTTTTGGTATTGAAAAAGGGACTATGACTACCATTCATTCTTATACAGCCGATCAAAGATTGATGGATTTACCTCACAAGGATTTAAGAAGGGCTAGAGCAGCTGCCCTATCTGTAATTCCTACTACTACGGGAGCTGCTAAAGCAGTAAGTTTAGTAATTCCCGAATTAAGAGGAAAATTAAATGGTATGGCCTTTAGAGTTCCTACACCCAATGTTTCAGTAGTAGATTTAGCAGTATTATTGAAAAGGAAAGTTAGCGCAGATGAGATTAATCAAGCGTTTAAAGAAGCCTCCCAAGGTGATTTAAAGGGAATTTTAGATTACACAGAAGAACCTCTGGTTTCTAAAGATTTCAATGGTAATGCTTATTCTTCTATCATCGATGGATTATCTACTATAGTAGTTGATGATAATTTAGCTAAAATTATAGCCTGGTATGATAATGAGTGGGGGTATTCTTGCAGGATTGTAGATCTTATAAAATATATTTGGAAATAAATATGGTATCGTGTATTAGCGTTTAGCGTGTAGATTCGGTTAGATAGTTAGTTGGTTACCTGGTTAATTGGTTGAGGAATAAGTAAATTGAAGAATTAATATTAAACTAATTAACCAACAAACCAGTTAACTAACTAACCAAACACTAACGATTAAATTAGACAGACGGAGGTTAAGGGGATGCGTATTCCAGTGATTGCTGGGAATTGGAAGATGAATAAAACGATAGTAGAATCTGTTGCTTTGGTCAAAGAATTAAAGGATTTTGTCCGTGGGATTGAGGGAGTGGAAATTGTAATTTGTCCACCCTTTACATCTCTTTGGGTAACAAAAGAGATAATTCACGGGACAAATATTCATTTAGGCGCTCAAAATATGTATAAGGAAGAAAAAGGGGCATTTACCGGGGAGATATCACCCTTAATGCTTAAAGATATTGGATGTGAATATGTTGTATTAGGCCATTCTGAAAGAAGAGAACATTTTAAAGAGACTTCTGAAGAAGTGGCCAAGAAGACCAAAGCTGCCTTTTCGGTTAATCTAATACCTATTGTATGTGTAGGGGAAAATTTAGAGGAAAGGGAAAGTGGTAAAACTAAGAGTGTAATAGAACAGGAGATTAAGGCTTTATTTTCGGAAATCGACTCCACCTTATCAGGAAGAATAATTATTGCTTATGAACCTATATGGGCTATTGGTACAGGTAAATATGCTAGCTCACAAGATGCCAATTTAATAGTTAAATTTATTAGGGAGCTATTCTCCTCTGAGTTTGGAAGTAGGGTAGCTGAGCGGGTGAGAATCTTATATGGAGGGAGTGTAGATCCTAAAAATATTAATGAATTTATTAATGAATCTGAAATTGATGGAGCTTTGGTTGGGGGAGCAAGTTTGCATGCTTTAAGTTTTTCTCAAATAGTAAAAGTTAGTAAAGTGCTATAAAATTTTAATTGATAATAAATTATGGTCTATATGTGCAGTTTATGAAAAATTTATAGCTTAAATTAAAAAAATTTTTAAAACAGCATTTAAGGTTAGTGTAAAATTTAGTGGGTACTTTACGAAAGAAAATAATAATTTTTTAACTATTGCTTTTATTTTTTCTTTACGCAATACGCAATAATCAATACGAATTTTTATCTTGAAGTCAAGATATAATTATGTTAGAATAAAAATCTAAAATTGTGGATAAGATAAAAAGTTGTAAAAATATGAAGAAATAATTAGTTGACGATTAGAGAAACATGCTTTTATTATGGCTATGGTATATAGCCAGAAATCTAATTTAGTCTTGATGAGAGGAGTTATAAAATGCCTATAACATTAATGGCAATTCAGATTTGTATAAGCATAGCTTTAATTTTAGTAGTAATACTTCAGCATAGAAAATCAAGTAGAGCTTCAGGTATATTTGGCGGAGGAACAACTGCTGATTATGGAGGGAAGAAAGGTAGAGAAGCATTTTTAATGAAACTTACTACTATTGTGGCAGTGCTTTTTATGGTATCTTCCCTTTTACTTAGTTTAATTAAATAGAGGGATAATTTTATTAGTAATGAATAAACCTATAAATTCAATCGATGAAGTTGAGAATTATTTAATAAATACAGAGAGAAAGTTTTTTTCAGCCAGCCATGAAGAAATTGAGAGCGGGTTGACTACTGACATATATTTTGTAAGGGCTCAAGAAATACTACGATATCTTAAACTTGAAGGTACCAGGGTGACTGCAGAAATATTTCCCCGAGAGGGAGGTATACTTGCAGGAACTAAGGAAGTATATAACCTCTTGAAGGACAAGAAGATAAAGTTATGGGCTTTAGAAGAAGGAGAGAGGTTTCAATTTAAAGATACCGTGATGAGAATAGAGGGGCCCTACTGTGAATTTGGTATTTTTGAAACTGTTATTTTAGGAATTTTAGCCAGTAGTTCAGCCTGGGCTACTGTAGCCCGTGAATGTAAAGATGCCGCTGGAGAGAAGAAGGTCTTATGTTTTGGTTCAAGACATATCCATCCTGCTGTAGCTCCAGTTATGGAAAGGGCAGCCTTAATAGGTGGTATTGATGGAGCAAGCTGTATATTGGGGGCAAAATTATCTGGAGAAAAACCTCAAGGAACTATTCCTCATACTGTAATAATTATTTCGGGAGATACTGTTAAAGCAGCTCAAGCTTATAATATTTGTATGGCTAAGAATGTGCCCCGAATTATTCTTATTGATACTTTTAAAGATGAAGCAGAAGAATCTATAAGAGTAGCCCGTGCTTTAGGGAAAGATTTATTAGGGGTAAGATTAGACACACCAAGTGAAAGAGGAGGAGTAACCCCTGATTTAGTAAAAGAGGTAAGAATAAGACTTGATCAAGCTGGTTTTTCTGCAGTAAAAATATTTGTTTCGGGTGGTCTCACTACAGAGAAAATAAAACTTCTAAGCAAAGAGCAAGTTGATGCCTTTGGGGTAGGTAGTTATATAAGTGATGCCAGTCCCATTGATATGACCCTGGATATAAAGGAAGTTGAAGGAAAGCCAATTGCAAAGCGAGGAAGAATTCCAGGGAAGATAGAGAATTCAAAATTAAAGCGAATTATATAAAAATAAGTGAATGATGGAGGGTAAAAAATAAATGGAGGATTTACTGCTACAAGTTAAAGATTTAAAGACCTATTTTTATACCGACGATGGAATCGTTAAAGCAGTTGATAGTATTGATTTTACAATAAAAAAGGGAGAAACCTTGGGTATGGTAGGTGAATCGGGGTGTGGTAAAAGTGTTTCTGCCCTATCCATATTACAATTAGTTCAAGATCCACCAGGGAAAATTATTAATGGTGAAATTTGGTTTAAAGGAGAGGATTTATTAAAGAAAAAATCTGAGCAAATGAGAAAGATTAGGGGGAATGATATTTCCATGATCTTTCAAGAACCAATGACTTCCTTAAACCCTGTTTATACTATAGGTGAACAGATAGCAGAAGCAATAGTGCTACATCAAAAATTAAATAAAGATAAAGCCCTAAAAAAAACAATAGAAATGTTAAGATTAGTTGGTATACCTTCTCCTGAAAAAAGAGTTTATGAATATCCTCATGAATTGAGTGGGGGGCAGAGGCAAAGGGCAATGATTGCTATGGCCTTGTCGTGTAACCCAGATTTGTTGATTGCCGATGAACCCACTACCGCTTTAGATGTTACCATCCAGGCTCAAATTTTAGAGTTAATAAAAAAATTGAAAGACGAAATTGGGATGGCTGTTTTAATGATTACTCATGATTTGGGAGTAATTGCTGAAGTATCGGATCATGTAGTGGTAGTGTATGCCGGTAAAGCAGTAGAATACGCAGATGTGACAAGCATCTTTAAACACCCCAAACATCCTTATGCTATGGCGCTTCAAAAATCTATTCCTCAATTAACTGATGTGCCAGGAATGAAGCTGGAAGTTATTGAGGGTAATATACCCGATCCGTTAGCTTTGCCCACTGGATGTAAGTTTCATCCTCGATGTAAGTTTGCAATAGATCTCTGTAAAAATAAGGAACCCGAACTGGAAAAAATTGGAGATAACCATATCGCACGTTGTTGGATGTATAATAAAGAAAAAGCGAATAATTTTAAGACTACTCAAGAAAAAGTAGCTATTACCTAATATTGATAATAATATAAGATTTAAAAAATTGGAGGTAAAGGGATTGGAAAATGATGTGCTGCTTAAAGTAAAAAACTTAAAAAAATATTTTCCAGTAAGAGGTGGACTCTTTTCGAAAGTAATAGGATATGTCCAGGCGGTAGATGGAGTAAGTTTTGATATTAAAAGAGGAGAAACCCTAGGTTTAGTAGGAGAATCAGGCTGTGGTAAAACTACTGCGGGAAGAACGATTCTAAGACTTTTAGAGCCCACTGCTGGAGAAGTAAGTTTTGAAGGGATAAACATCTATAAATTAGATAGAGAAAAACTCAGAAAAGCCAGACGGGATGTTCAAATTATATTCCAGGATCCATTTGGTTCACTCAATCCTCGAATGACCGTGGGTGATATAGTAGGTGAATCTTTAATTATTCATAGAATTGCTAAAAACAAAAAAGAGAAAGAGGAAATAGTTAAAGATTTATTAGAAACTGTAGGATTAAATGCTGGTCATGTGAGGAGATATCCTCATGAATTTAGTGGTGGGCAAAGACAGAGAATTGGAGTAGCCCGAGCTTTAGCTCTAAATCCTAAGTTAGTAGTTTGTGATGAACCTGTATCTGCACTTGATGTTTCTATTCAAGCTCAAGTGATAAATTTATTAGAGAATTTACAAGAGCAATTCAAACTTACCTACTTATTTATTGCTCATGATTTAAGCGTAGTAAAACATATTTCTGATAAAGTTGCAGTAATGTATTTGGGGAAGATAGTAGAGTTAGCATCTACTTTAGAACTGTATGATAACTCTCAACATCCTTATACGGAAGCCCTTCTTTCTGCTGTGCCTATCCCTGATCCAACCTTAAAAAGACAACGTATCGTTTTAGAGGGAGATGTACCCAGTCCTTTTAAACCTCCTGTAGGCTGCCGTTTTTATCCTCGATGCAAATACACTAAGCCAATATGTAGCCAGGAAGAACCTGAGTTGGTCGACATTGGAAATGAGCATTATGTAGCTTGTCATTTAAGGAAGTAGAAGCAAGAGAAATATATTTAAAAAAATAAAAAAGACCTTTTATATTTAAGATTTTGCCGGGATGGCGGAATAGGTAGACGCGCCAGCTTGAGGGGCTGGTGAGCATTTTGCTTGTGGGGGTTCAAATCCCCCTCCCGGCACCAATAAGTCTTAAAAAGAGGAAGATAATTCTTCCTCTTTTTATTGTATAATTAGTCGTCAACTAACAAATAAACTAACCAGCTAACCAAATAGATTGGCAGACCAGTGGACGGTAGACTGGTAGACTAAATTAGGGAGAAAGTCATGCATGAGGCTTCAATTGCACAAAATTTATTAGAAATTGCCTTAGATAAAGCCAGAGATCATAAAGCAAAGAAGATAACCCTTATAAGGGTAGAAGTTGGAGAATTTGCTGGTGTGAATAAGGCTGCCTTAGAGTTTGCTTTTGAGAATTTTTGTCAGGGGACTATTGCTGAAAGAGCATCCTTACAGATAATATCATTACCGTTATTAGGTCAGTGCAGAAAGTGCAATGAGGTTTTCGAGATTAAAAAAGATAAATTTGTGTGTTCGAAATGTAATAGTTCAGAGATAGAAATAGTTTCTGGTCAGGATTTATATATCCAGGATATTGAGATAGAATAAATTATTTTAAAAAAAATCAAAATATTTTGCAATAGAAAAAATAAAATGTTATACTTTATTTTGTTAACTTAAGCAAAGAGAGGGGAAGTGATGATAGATTTTATTGTAACCTTTTTACTTAGCATGATTGCTTATCTTATTCTTTCTGCCAGTAATGGTGAAATTGCAGGACTATGGAGCATTTTTGAAGTCACAGCGGGAATTATCCTTTCCATTATTGTAGCCTTTATAGCTAAAAAGGTATTATTCAAAAAAAGAAGTTATAGAATGCTAAACCCACTTAGATGGGTTATTTTTTTGATTTATTTAATCGGACCCTTTTTCTGGGGGATGGCTAAAGCAAATATCGACGTTGCTTATCGAGTGATTACTGGCAGAATAAATCCTGGCATAGTAAAGATATCTCCAGGGTTAAAAACTGATTTAGGAATTACTTTATTAGCAGATTCTATTACTTTAACTCCGGGGACGCTCAGTGTTGACATCGATGAAAAAAATAATGATTTATATGTTCATTGGATAAATGTTACTACTTTAAAGCCTACTACCCACCACATTTGCGCTAATTTTCCTCAATGGATAAGGAGGATTGCAGAATGAGTGAATTCTTTAAAATTTTTATTATTCCTGGGGGATTATTGTTGGTATTTATGTTATTATCTTTTATTAGACTCATCCTTGGGCCTACTGTTCCCGATAGAATAGTAGCTCTGGATACCATAAATACTTTAGTAGTAGCCGGGATGATACTTGTAGGTGCTGCCTTTGAAGAAGTTATTTATATTGATGTAGCTATTGTTTATGCCGTACTATCCTATATCGGAACTTTATATGTGGCCAAATATTTAGAAGGAGGGTCTAAAAAGTAATGGGGACATTATTGACGATTTTATATATTTTTTTAGGAATAGGTGTAATATTTAATTGTTTAGGCTCGATAGGCCTTCTTAGATTTCCCGATGTCTACACCCGACTTCATGCTGCAACAAAAGCTACCACCTTTGGTTCAATCTTTACTTCTTTAGGGGTTATTGTTTATAGTTTTTACAGTTGGAATATCAGTGGAGATTCTAAATTTGGAGTCCTTGCTCTTCATACCATTGTGGCTTTAATCTGCCTGATAATTACCAATCCTACTGGTGCTCATGCTATTGCCCGCGCTGCTCATCGTAGTGGAGTAATGCCCAAACAGGCAGTTATAGATCAATTAAAGGAGGCTAAATTAAAATGAGTTCCTTTGTTGAATTAACCCATATTTCTGTTTTAATAATAATGATAATTGCTGGGTTTTTAGCGGTAGTATTTAAAAAATTACTACCCTCAGTAATTGCCTTATCGGTAGCAAGTTTGCTTCTTTCATTAGAATTTTATCTATTACATGCTCCTGATGTGGCTATAGCTGAGGCAGCTATTGGAGCAGGATTGACTATGGCAATCTTTATTTTTGCCATTAGAGGGACTAGATAAGGGAGGAATAAAATGAAAAAGATTTTTTTAGGTGTTACCTTTTTGTTATTTTTTACTTTTTTGGTGGTAAGTGCTGTAAATATGAGACAATTTGGAGAACCAATATTTAGTGAGATGGACGATTATTTTATCGAAAATGCTCAGAGCGAAACCGGGGCAAATAATGTAGTAGCTTCAGTTGTTTTTGATTATAGGGGTTTTGATACTTTAGGTGAAGCTACAGTTTTGTTTACCGCAGTAGTTGGGATTGTAGCCTTATTCAGGAGGGTGACAAAATGAAGCAAATGTCTAAAATAGTAAGAACTATTACTAATTTGATCTATGGATTTATTATCATTTTTGGTTTTTATGTAATAGTCCACGGTCATCTTACCCCAGGGGGAGGTTTCCAGGGTGGGGCTGTAGTAGCTTCAGCTTTTGCTTTACTATTGATATCTTATGGTGGAGTGAATAGTGAGAAACTACTTAAAAAGGATTTTTTATCTATTCTGGAAAGTTGTGGCTTAACAATGTTTATAGGAATAACGTTTTTAGGCTTAGGGATTACTTTTTTTTATAACTTTTTAGCTAATAGTGGTGACTGGTTTGGTAATACCACTGTCATAGGCATTAACCCTGGTGATATGAATACAGGAGGAGTAATACCTCTTATGAATATTGCTGTAGGATTAGAAGTTTTATCTGCTTTAGGAGTTATTGTTATATTTATGGCAAGTGCAGCAGAATTTACTAAGAATAAGGAGAATTTATAAAATGATAGGTAATTTACCTTATATAGCGGTAATAATATTTATCGGATTAGGAATTTATACACTTATGTTTAAGAAGAATTTAATCAAAATTGTCATTGGTATTTGTTTACTTGAAAATGGCGTAAATTTATTTTTAATTACTTTGGGATATAGAAAAGGAGCAGTTGCTCCCATCTATACCCAAGCACCTTCTGGACAGAGTATGGTTTTACCCACGCCTCAAGCCCTAACCCTCACCAGCATAGTTATTGGTATTGCTATCACCGCTTTAATATTATCAATAGCTATGATGATTTATAAACATTATGGTACCTTAGATACAGACCAGGTAAGGAGGTTAAGAGGATGAATCTGCTAAACCACACTCCTATACTAATTATTGCCATACCCTTATTAGCCGCTTTCTTACTACCAGTTATTGGTCGGATAAATAAAAAAACAACTGGTATTTTTACGACATTTGTGTTAAGTATTAGTTTAATTTTAACCATTTTATTAACCGTTAAAATATTATCAGTTGGCCCTCAGGTTTATGTCTTTGGCGCAAAATCTCCTGCTTTAACCTTACCTTCAGGACTTAAATTTCCTATTAGAATCATGTTCCAGATAGACGCAATGAGTATATTTATGGGTTTGATTACCGCAGTTATTTCTTTCGTGGGAGCAATTTATTCTTTAACTTTTATGGAGCAGCATAGTGGACTTGATAAATATTATTCTTTATTACTGCTTTTAACAGTAGGTATATTTGGCATTGAATTTACTGGTGATATGTTTAACTTCTTTGTTTTTTTAGAAATTGCTTCTATCGCCGCAGTTGCTTTAATTTCTTTTAGAGGGGTTAATTTAGGAGAGCCCGTCGAGGCTGGTTTTAAATATATGGTGGTTAGTTCGATAGCTGCTCTTATAGTATTATTTGCCGTAGGAATTTTTTATGGGAAATATGATCTTCTTAATTTTGCAGCTTTAGCCAGTGTTATAAAATATTCTCAATTAGATAAGATTGCCTTAGGCCTTTTAGTGCCTGTACTGGCTATGAAGGCAGGGGCAGTGCCTATGCATATGTGGACTCCTGATGCCTACTCAGAAGCTCCTGCACCAATTACTATAATATTAGTTTCTGCTAGTCAGGCAAGTCTCTATGCCTTATTTAGAGTAACTTTTTCTTTATATAATATTACTTTAAATACATTATCTGTGGGTTGGATAATTATTATTTTAGGTCTTTTATCTATGTTTATAGGTGTTACCATGGCAATTATTCAGAAAGACATAAAAAGACTAATAGCTTATAACGCCATATCTCAAACAGGTTATATGCTTCTTGGAGTAGGAGTAGGATTGGCTGTTTTAGCAAATCCGGTAGCTTTATCTAAATATGGAATTACTGCTATGGAAGGTGGTATCTTTCATATTATAAACCATGCTATGTATGAAGGTTTATTATTCTTAACTGCAGGAGCACTGTTTTTTAGGACAGGGACTAGAGACCTCGATAAAATGGGTGGATTAGCTCATTCGATGAAATATACTACTATCTTCTTTATTATTGGGGCAGCTGCTATTTCTGGACTCCCACCATTTAATGGTTTTGCTTCTAAACTTTTAATTTACGAATCTGTATATAGATTTAATCCACTTCTTTCTATAATAGCCATGTTGGTTAGTATCTTGACTTTAGCTTCGTTTGTTAAAGTTTTCCATAGTGCATTTTTAGGTCCAAAGTTGCCAAAATTTAAGGAAGTTAGAGAAGTTCCTCGAAGTATGGTCTGGGCTATGGTAGTTTTATCCTGTATTACAATATTCTTTGGATTATTTCCAGATTTAATAGTGAAAAATTTGGTACATCCTGCAGTAATGGCTTTGATTGAGCAATTTAAATATACCGGAACAGTATTGGGAGGTATTTAAAGATGTTAGGCTTACTGGAAACAGGTAGTGGTTTTTGGAGTGCAATTATTTGGGTAATAGTAGTATTAGTAATTGGAGGAATAGTATACTATATAAGAAACAAAGGGGAAAAAAGTTATAAAAAGAATACCGAGCAGGACAAACCTTTTATTTCAGGTAACCCCGAACTAAGTAAAGAAGGTTCTCATATCAGTGCGAGTCATATTTTTTGGGGATTTACTGAGGCTTTAAAAGATTATTATGCTCCTTTAGTTAAAACACATACTGGAAACATAAATGATTATGCCAGTTGGATCGTTATATTAATGGTAATAATACTAATTATTGTAGGAGTGAATGGATAAAGTGAAATTAAATAAATATTTTGAGAGATCATTATGGGTTTTTCACCTAAATACAGGTTCTTGTAATGGCTGTGATATTGAAATTGTGGCAGGATTGACTCCTCGTTATGATTTGGAGAGATTTGGAATAAAATTAGTCGGTAGCCCGAGACATGCTGATGTATTGTTAGTAACAGGACCGGTAACTCATAAGATGGCAGATAGAGTAAAACGTGTTTATGAACAGACTCCTGATCCTAAAGCAGTGATAGTAGTTGGGGTTTGTGGTATAAGTGGAGGAGTGTTTTATGATTCTTATAATTTATTAGGTTCAATAGACAAGATTATACCAGTAGATGTTTATGTACCTGGTTGCCCTGCTAGGCCAGAAGCAATAATAAATGGAGTTTTGCAAGCCTGGATTAAATTAGAAAAATTAAGAGAGGGAATGAAAGCTGCTCAAGCAAAATAATATATCGTATCTCGCAAAGAAGATAGAATTAGTTAGTTAGTTGGTTAATTAGTTACCTGGTTAGTTAGTTAATGAATTAATAATAAACCAACTAACCAATTAACTAGCTAACTAAACAACTAACGACTAAAAGGGGAAAGGTGATAATAAAATGGAATATATGAAGTCTGATGAAATTGTAAAATTATTTAAAAAGAGATTAAATAAATCTGCTATTATTGATAGTAGGATAGAAACCAAAACAGCAGGATTAAAAAAGAGTATTTATAGTGTAATATGGTTACAAATAAGGTTAGAAAACTTTAAAGAAGCAATAAAGTTATTATGTACTATTCAATTCCCACATTTTGCTATAATTTCAGGAAATGATATAGGTGAGGAGATTGAATTGATATACCATTTTTCTATTTATTATGCTGAAAGATTTAAAGAAATTTCTATAAATTTAACTACGCGGATACCTAAAAAAAATCTTAAGATTCCCACTATTACCGATTTAATTCCAGGAGCTCAAACTACAGAAAGAGAAATAAAAGAGATGTTTGGAATAACTATAGAAGGTTTGCCTGATCTACCCAATATTTTTTTACCCCAGGATTTCCAAAAGGGAGCATATCCTTGGAGAAGAGATGAAAAAGGCGTGGATAAAACAGTGAGAAAGGAAGATGAGGTGAGAAAAGTTGAGTAAGATGACTTATTCTGTCCCTATAGGTCCGGTTCATCCTTCCCTGAAAGAACCGGTGACCTTTAACTTTGAAATATATGGAGAGCATATAGAAAATGTAAATTTAGCCCCCGGAGATAATCATCGGGGAATAGAATTTATGGGAAGACAAAGAAATCCCATACAAATTATTTATTTGGCAGAGAGAATATGTGGTATCTGTTCAGCTTCTCATCCTTTTGCTTTTTGTAAGGCAGTAGAGAATGCTGCAGGGATAGAAGTACCAGAAAAGGCTCAGTATATCAGAGTAATTATTGCGGAGCTGGAAAGAATCCATTCTCATATATTGTGGGCCGGGATTGCTGCTCACGAATTAGGTTTTGATTCTGTTTTATATCTTTCCTGGAGAGCAAGAGAAGAAGTTTTAGATCTTTTGGAATATCTAACTGGGAATAGAATAAACTACGGAATATTTATGATAGGGGGAGTAAGAAGAGATATCAGTAAAGAGCAAATACCTCGAGTACGAAAGACTTTAGATTTCTATAAGGATATCTATAGTAAGATAGAAGATGTATTCCTAAATGATCCAACTATCGCCTTAAGGACTAAAAATGTGGGTGTCTTAACTAAAGAAGATGCTCTAAGTTTATGTGCGGTAGGTCCTACTGCACGGGCATCGGGGATAAAAAAGGATGTACGCCAGGATCAACCCTATTCTGCTTATGCGGATTTAGAAGTAAAAGCCATTACTCCAGATATATTAACTGGAGTAGTAAATGGTGATGTCTATGATCGTATAATTGTCCGATTATTAGAAGTAGTACAATCGATACAGATTATCGAACAATGTTTAGATAATATGCCTTTAGGAGAAATTGTAGCTGAGAAAAAATTGGTTAAACTATTGAATCAATTAAAGAAGGCCAAAGGTGAGGGAATTGGAAGACATGAAGCTCCTCGTGGTGAAGTTATTCATTATGTAAAACTAAATGAATCGGAATTACCTGAGGTTTGGAAAGCTCGCGCTCCTACGTATAATAACCTAATGACCTGGGTTCCCATGCTTCTTGGTCAGCAGATTGCTGATATACCAATTGTAGTTGCTTCTATTGACCCCTGTATAGCCTGTATGGATAGAGTAACTATTTTAAACAAAGATAATGATCAAAAAAGTATATTAACTAAGAAAGATCTACATGAATTGAGTGTGCAAAAGACAAGGAGGATTACTCCATGACTACCATAAGTGTATTTGGAATATTCTGGAAAATAATAGGAGCAATCATAATAGCTTTTTTAGGAGTAGCATTAGGTTTATTCTATAAAGGTATTGATAGAAAGTTAGCAGCAAGGATGCAGGCTCGAGTTGGTCCTCCTATAAGACAACCCTTTATGGATTTCTTTAAATTAATGATTAAAGAGAATATAGTACCAGAAAATGCGGTGCCCTGGATATTTAATGGAGTACCGATTATGACTTTAGTGGTTTCTATTACCATTTTATATTACATGCCTATAGGAAACATTTCTCCCTTATTAAGCGGGTATGGTGATATTATTTTAATTGCCTATCTATTAACTATACCTGCAATTGGAATGGTTGTAGGTGGTTTTGCTTCTGGTTCACCTTATGCAAATGTGGGAGCTCAAAGAGAAATGGTAATGATGATGAGTTATGAACTCCCTTTAGTAACCACCGTGATTACCATAGGGTGGAAATTGAGCCAGGTTTATCCTCAATTAAATGTTTTTTCTTTAGCAGTAATCAATGCCCATCCTATTTGGGGATTAGTTGGACCATTAGGTTTTGTGGGGGCAATTCTTCTATTTGTTACCCTGGCAATAGTTACTCCAGGTGAATTATCTAAGATACCTTTTGATGTCCCAGAGGCAGAGACAGAGTTAGCCGGGGGATTATTGGTGGAGTATTCAGGGAGAAATTTAGCCTTATTCAGTCTGGCCGATGCGGTAAAGATAATAGTAATGGTTTCTTTAACTATATTTTTATTTTTCCCGTATAATATTGCTCACTTATTTGCTTTAAATGGGTTATTTGCAATAATTGTAGACTCATTATTTTTTCTGTTAAAATTATTTTTAATAATTTTTATTGAAGTAACTTTTATCAGAGTTGCTGCTGCGCGCTTAAAAGTAGATCAAGTTTCTTATGCTTATTGGATTCCTTTATCAATTATAGGATTACTTGGTCTTGCATTAATTGTTTTAGATACTATTATAGTTTGAGGTGATAAAATGCCAACCCCAATGGGATTTGAATTATTAAAACAAATATTTAAAAAACCCGCTACCAATGTATTTCCCATCACTTATTATCCCGATTCAATATTGAAATTATTGGAGAAAGTAAAAAAAGAAGAGGCTAAAATACATCCTCCTGTAGAAATCCCTGAAAAATTTAGAGGGAAGATTATTTACAATAGAGATGAATGTATAGGTTGTAAATTATGTATGAAGGTATGCCCTAGCCGGGCTATCGAATTTATTCCAGAAAAAAAGAAGATTAAAATTCATATTTCCCGTTGTATCTTTTGCTCCCAATGTAACGATATATGCCCTAAAAATTGTTTGAAGATGAGTGAAGAATTCCTTCTTGCTGATGCAGATAAATCTTCACCTGGATTAATAGTCGAGTAAGATAACTTATAAGAATAAATAATAGTCCTATAATTTTTTAATGAGATTGATTTTTTTGTCTTTTAATATTTTTATTATTTCTTGAGAAGATTTTAAAATCTCTGGGCTAATGGAAGTAGAATAATCAATAATTTTAGGTTGTATACCAATGAAAATAATTTCCCGGGTAAAGGTTTTTAAATAAGAGATTAAAAATGAAAGAGGAATACTGTGGGTAGTTAAGTGCATCGTATTAATTTTTTCAGGGGGGATTATTCTAAATTCACCTGGTTTAAGATCCATTTCTACTACATCAATTAGCACTACTAAATGGGGCTTATTTTTTTTAATGATTGAGGTGAAATTTTCAGGAGCAACTCCACAATCAAGTGATAACCAATCATTGTCTTTAAAATTTCTGGCAATAATTGATCCTATTCCATCATCCCCTCGAAGTGTATTTCCGATACCCATTAGAAAGTATTTTTTAGAATTCATATTTTTCCCCTTTAATTAAACTGTTTGCCAATTGATTTAGTCGATAGTGTATAGTAATTCGTATCGCGTATTGCGTATCGAGTATCGAGTTAAGAAAATTATAATTCAAATTCAAAACTCAAAATTTTTTCATAGAAAATATTACTTTTATCGCGCAAGGGTTCACAGATTCATCCGACCCGCTGCTTTGGTAATTTTTTTCAGCGGGCTCGATAAATCGAGCCCCTACATTTTACTTATTACTATTCGATATTTATTCATTTTTTTATTACTTTTACTTTTTTATTCTTAATACTGACTCCTGATTTCTATTTTCTTTACGAGATACGATTCACGAGATACGAGATACAAATTTTATTTTATACTTTATTCTTTAATACTATATACTATTTACTACCGACTATATTCTATTTTACTAACATTTATGTTATCATAGTAAAAAATATTTGACAATATTGAATAATATCTATAAATTAAAAGAGAAAAAAAAGGATTTTTACAATTTATATAGAATAAATAAAATATGTAAATAGATTGATAATCTGAAAATAATAAATCAAGCTTTTATTTAACTAAAAATTAAGTCAGGAGTATGATTTAATATGAGAAAAGCAAGTAGGATTTATAAGAGAAAAAGCAGAAGTAATATGGAAACCTTAATTATTTTAATTGGTGCAATTATAGTTTTAGGTTTTGCCTTCCATTTAGCTCGAGAAAGAAGCTATATTCCCCCTGAAGAGCCAACAATTGTGGAAGAAGAGAAAGAAATTGCTCCTGCCATAGAAGCTCCTATTGAGTTACCTCAAAAAATAATGGTGGAAAAAGTTGAAGAAGGGGAGAAAATTCCTGAAACAGAGATAAAAAAAGAGGTTTCTCCAGAAGGAGAGCCTCCTTTTACTGAGCCAAGCGTGATTAAAACTCCAAAAGTAGAGCCAGAAGTAAAGGTAGTAAAAGAATCTGAAATAGTTTCAGATAAGAAGGTGTATACTATCCAGGTAGGGGCTTTTTCAGCAGAAAAAAATGCCCAGAATTTGGCTAAAGAGATAAGAGACAAAGGATATCAGACCCATGTAATTAAAGGAAAAACTCTTTATAAAGTTCAGGTAGGTGAATTTAAGACTTCAGAAGAAGCCAAAAAAATTTCAGAGGACTTGAGGAAATTAGGTTATGAAATATGGGTAACTACGAGATGAGAAGAGGAAATTGATTTTGAAGCAAAAGAATATTCCTTCCATTACCATAAACCGTTTGTCTATTTACTATAGATGTTTGGAAAAAATAGCAGAAACAGAAAAGGAAAAAGAGTTAAAAATTATTTCCTCATTTGAAATTGCGGAAATGACCGGAATAAATTCAGCACAAATTCGTAAGGACTTAGCTTATTTCGGAGAATTTGGCAAAAGAGGAATAGGATATCCCTTAATAGATCTTAGTAGAGAATTAAAAAAGATATTAGGATTAGATAAAAAGTGGTCAGTTATCATTGCCGGAGCAGGAAATTTAGGTAAAGCTTTGGTAAATTATAAAGGCTTTCAGAAAAGGGGCTTTATAATCAAGGGAATTTTTGATAATAACCCCTTAAAAATTGGCAAGAGAATTGACCATATTTTTATTTACGATATAAAAGAGATAAAAAAATTTATCCAGGCGGAAAACATAAATATTGGAATATTAGTGGTGTCAGCTGATTCAGCCCAAGAAGTAGCAGATAAAATGGTAGCAGGTGGGATTAAAGCTATCTTAAACTTTGCCCCCGTTCATATTATATTGCCCCCGGAAATTAAAATACATAATGTAGATTTATCTATTGAATTTGAAGGGTTGACATACTATTTGTCTAAGTGATATAATTATTTTGTTTTTTAATTTGTAATATTTTTCACAAAAAATTGACAAAGTGAGCAGGGGTGATATAAACTTTTTTAAAATGAAAAGATTTTTACTAAAGACCAAAAAGAGTAATGTAAATTTTAAGAAAACTAAAATATTGCAATTGTTATACAAGGGGAAGCATTAATATGCAGTATATTTCTTCTAGTAATTTTGCAAAATTTCTCGAAAACTTAAAGAGCAATTATGATGTTTACGTCCCTGTTAAAAAAGGTGATCAGTGTTTTTATAAAAAGTATATTGACTTCACTGATGATATTGTTATCGGTGAGGTGCGAGCCTTTGAACCATTAAAATCTTTTTTCTTCCGTGCACGTGAAATTGTTGCAGAAAACTTCAAGTCTGATATCCCTCATGCAATCCAGAAACCTTATTGTATAGTCGGTGTGAAAGCTTGTGACCTAAAAGGATTACAAATACAGGATTATGTATTCGAAAATCACGATTACCAAGATCCTTTCTATATTAATATGCGTAAAAATAACCTTATTATTTCTGCAGATTGTACTTCTACTATAGATACATGTTTTTGCCTTACCCTGGATATTAAACCTTACCCGATTGAAAATTTCGATATAAATCTTTCTGTGATGGGAGAATATTTTATTGTCGAGATTGGTTCGCAAAAGGGACAGAACCTTGTTGAAAAATACTCTTATCTTTTTGAAGAAGTAAGAAAAGAATTCATTTCCCAAAGAAACGAATATAGGAAAAAAGTTAATAAATCAGTTGAAAAAAATATAAAAGAAAACAAAGTCCCACATCAGGATTCATTTAAGGATATTATAGAAAGAGGATACGAATCTGATATCTGGGTTGATGAAGCGAATAATTGTGTTGAGTGTGGAGCATGTAATGTCATCTGTCCTACTTGCCACTGTTTTTTACTTTATGATCAGAAAGATAAAAACCGGATGGCTCGTTTACGTATCTGGGATTCTTGTATGATAAAAGATTTTGCTCGAGTTGCGGGGGGGGCAAATCCTCGACCAGAATTATGGATGAGATTGAGGAATAGATTTGAGAAGAAATTTGATTTTTTCCCAAAAGTTGCTAATATTTATGCCTGTACAGGTTGTGGTCGTTGTATATCTGCTTGTCCGGCAAAAATAGATATAAGAAAAGTCCTTAAGAGATTGGTATATGATGTATAAGATTGAAAATCCATATAGGCCTATTAAGGCTGAAATTACAGAAGTTATATCTGAAACACCTACAATAAAGACGATCAGGGTTGAACCAAAGGAGCCGATAATCTTCGAAACAGGCCAGTTTATTGAGCTGACCATTCCGGGTATTGGTGAGGCTCCCTTTACCCCTTCATCAAGGCCTGCTATAAAAGATATAATGGAAATAACTATTATGAATGTAGGCAAGGTTACCGAAAAGGTTCATGAACTTAAAAAGGGTGATATTGTAGGTGTAAGAGGACCTTTTGGGAAAGGTTATCCTATGGATAGCTTTAAAGGCAAGGAGATATTAGTTGTGGGCGGTGGATGTGGATTTGCACCTCTTAGAAGTTTGATGTATGAGCTTTTTGATAGGAGCGGAGAATTTAAAAAATTATTTTTTAGGGGAGGTTGCAAGACACCCCAGGAGTTGCTATATAGGAGTGAAATAGACGATTGGGCCAAACGAAAAGATTTGGATATAAAACTTACTGTCGACAAAGGTGATAGCGAATGGAAAGAAAATGTAGGTGTTGTAACTACTATTTTGGATGGAGTAGAAATGGATTATGAAAGTGGTATTGCAATTGTTTGTGGGCCACCAATAATGATGAAATTTTCGACTAAAAAGATACTTGATATGGGTTTTAAAGAAGAGAATATATACCTTTCTATGGAGAAGAATATGTCATGCGGAATAGGAAAATGTGGTCATTGTAGAATAGGGACATATTATGTTTGCAAAGATGGTCCTGTTTTTACTTATGATAAGATAAAAAATTTTTCAAATATATGGGATTAGAGATGTACACAAGCGCGGAACAAATTCATCAGGAAAAATTAAATATTAAGCCAAAAAAAGGCAAAGATTTAAGGCTCTTTATAGATCTTGATATTTGTAACTCTGGTGAGTGTAAAGAGTGTGTTATCAATTGTAGTTATTTTTATCATCCAAATAATAATGGTATTATTTCTATAATAGAGCTGGTAACCTATGCATTGGTATGTCGTAAGTGTGAAGAGCCACACTGTATTAATGCTTGCCCGGTAGAGGCAATTGAACAACAGAAGGATAAGTTGTTAATAAGACACAATATGAGATGTATAAGCTGTAAATCATGTTCTTATGCTTGTCCTTATGGCACAATATATCCAGAAAATGTTCCGTTATTAATTCATAATTGTGATTTTTGTCTTGATAGAAGAGACCAGAAAGATGAATTATTATGCATCAAGAGCTGCCCTTATGGTGCATTAAGTTTAAAAAAAGGCGATATCAAACTGGATGAAAATACTTTTTTAGTTGGTGATAATATTATAGTTCACTCAACTCATTGGAATAGAGAGAAGGCATGATATACATATTTTATTTTTTGTTTTTTGGGTTTTTATTAACAGCTATTATTGGACTTATGGCCAGTTGGATAGATAGAAAAGTTACAGCCAGGATACAATATCGGATTGGTCCACCCCTTTTACAACCATTGATAGATATTGTAAAGCTTTTAGGTAAGGAAACACTTATTCCAGCAGGTTCATCAAAGATAACTTTTCTGATGGCTCCAGTTATTGGATTTGCAAGCGTGATATTAGTATCTACTTTATTGTGGATAAATAATATTGATCCTACAAAGAGTTTTTTAGGGGATTTAATAGTAGTATTATATCTTTTAGTAATTCCTTCTATAAGTATTATTATGGGTGGTTTTGCATCGAGAAATCCACTTGCAAGTTTAGGTGCAGCAAGGGAGATGAAGCTCGTTTTAAGTTATGAACTTCCTTTTATACTGGCAATGTTAGTTACAGTGATAAAATCTGGGTTTACTTTTAGACTTGGTGAGATATTAACTTTTCAATTACAGAATGGAGCGTTTGTTAGAAGTTGGTCTGGCGTTTTAGCTTTGATTGTAGCAATAATAGGTATACAGGCGAAATTAGCGCTTGTTCCTTTCGACATCCCTGAGGCAGAGACAGAGATTGTAAGTGGTCCATTAATAGAGTATTCGGGTTCTGGACTTGCTATTTATAAACTTATGAAGAATATGCTTCTTTTTACACTTCCATTCTTTTTAATAATTGTATTTATGGGCGGTTTAAGGTTTGATGGCATAAATTTCTTGTATGGTGGGTTAAAATATATTGGATTAGTCGCCTTGATGACGGTTATAAGAAATACCAATCCCCGTCTAAGGATTGACCAGGCTGTCAAATTTTTCTGGGGACCTATGACTATAATTGCTATAATAGCTGTAATATTGGCACTATTAGGAAGATAATATGAGTATAAAATTAAAAGCACTTTTAAAATCGCCTTGGGTATTTCATTTATCCACCGGAAGTTGTAATAATTGTGACATTGAAATACTGGACTGTCTTACTCCGAGATTCGATATCGAGCGGTTTGGCATGCTTCTTGCAGGGAGTATAAAACACGCTGATGTTCTTTTAATTACTGGTTCAGGCAATCGGAAGTCGATGGAAAGAGCAAAAAGACTATATGAACAGATGCCAAAACCATGCCTTGTGGTAGCGGTAGGAGAATGTTCTTTGTCAAGAGGTATGTTTATTCATAGTTATAACTGTCCTATTCCGATAGATAAGGTTATTCCTGTTGATGTTTATATACCGGGTTGCCCCCCCAAACCAGAGGCAATTATTGCCGGTGTAGTAAAATTAATTGAGAAAGTTAAAAAAGGTACTGTAGGAAAATAATCAGTTCGACTGTACCAATTATTATATTACCCGAAAAAGGAGCCGAAGTATGACACGGGAAGAAGTGTTATGTGATTTAAGAAAAAAATTCAAGGATGACATAGTTGAAATTATAGAAAAACATTCTAAGAGAATATATATCGAGATTAAACCCGAATCATTAGTTAAGATGGCAAGCTATATTTTTAAAGATTTAAAGGCACGGTTTAATACTGCCTCTGGTGTAGACGTAAGGTATCATGTGGAGATTCTTTATCATTTTTTGATTGAGGATATTAACCTGTTGGTTTCTCTAAGAGTAAAATTGCAAAAGCCGAAATTAGAGATAGCTTCTCTTTCACCTATATTTAAAGGTGCAAATTGGATAGAAAGAGAAATACATGAAATCTTAGGTATAAATTTTAAGGATCATCCTGATTTGAGAAGACTTCTTTTAGCAGACGACTGGCCAGATGGTGTTTATCCATTAAGAAGAGATTATAAAGAGTGGGATAAGAACGCAATAAGGGATAGAGGAGTATAATGGGAAAGACAATAATACCAATAGGACCGTATCATCCATTACAGGAAGAGCCGGAATTCTTTAAACTTAGTGTTGAAGGAGAAAAGGTCGTAGATATTGATGTACAAATTGGATATAATCATCGAGGAATAGAGAAACTTTCTGAAATGAAGTCATTCGATCAATCTACTTTTGTAATAGAGAGAATTTGTGGTATATGTTCAACAAGTCATCCCTTTGCTTATACGAGAGCAGTGGAGGATATTATTCCCATAGAGGTGCCAGAGAGGGCCAAATATATAAGGACTATAATAGCTGAAGGTGAAAGGATACACTCACATCTACTATGGTTAGGTCTTGCCGGTCACTTTTTAGGATATAATACTGTATATATGTGGGTATGGAAACTAAGAGAAGAGATTCTTGATGTGATGGAGATAATAACCGGGAACAGAAATAATTATGCTATGTTTAAGCCCGGAGGGGTAAGAAGGGATATAAAATCTGAGGATATACCAGTGGTTATTAAAAAGATGGATTCTATTGTTCCTACATTAGAGATGCTGAAAAAAGCAGTTATAGACGATCCAATTTTGCATGCTCGAACTAAAGGAATAGGTATTCTTTCAAAAGAGGACGCTATAAATTATTGTGCTCTTGGACCCACTGCCAGAGCTTCAGGTGTAGCTAGAGATGTGAGAAAAGATTCACCTTACGGAGCTTATGATAAAGTAGAGTGGGATATGATAGTTACTCATAACGGTGATGTTTTCGATAAAGTGGTCGTAAGAGTATTAGAGGTCTTTGAATCAGTAAAGATAATAAAGAACTGCTTCTTAAATCTACCAGGTGGTGAAATAGATGCTAACATTATGGATATTCCTTCAGGGGAAGGTATAGGAAATATAGAAGCGCCAAGAGGTGAGTGTTTCCATTATGTAAGAAGCGATGGAACAAACAGACCTGTTCGTCATAAGGTAAGAGCGCCTACATTTATGAATCTTCCTACATGTAAAGCTACTGTTGTGGGTGAGAGCATTTCAGATGCGACGATAATTTTAGCTTCTATTGATCCTTGCTATTGTTGTACAGAAAGAATGACGGCTATACGAAACATTAGAGGGAAGAAAATATTAAGTGGAGAAGATTTAGTTAAACTTTCTCGGGAAAAAACTGAGATATTAAGAAATAGGATGGGTGTCAAATGAGTTTAAGTATACAGTTTTTTAAATTCGACAATCTGTCCATTTTTGTAGGGGTATTTATAGGACTATTTTTTTTGCTAATTACCCTTTATTCTTTTGGGTTTATGCGACAGAAAAAAGGACTAGTTTACTATTATTCTTATTTAATCCTTACTCTTATAAGTTCACTTGGGGTTGTCTTTTCCAATAATCTTATTCTCTTTATGGTATTCTGGGGATTTTTAGGACTTCTTTTATATTTATTAATAGGATTTGGTCAAACGAAAAATGCATCTTATACGGCTAAGAAAGCATTTATAATAATTGGTGGTACAGATGCCCTTATGCTTCTTGGACTGGCTATTGTATGGCGCCTTACAGGTTCACTTCAGATGGATGAGATAAGTATAACTTTGAATACAAAGGTAGCAGTTTTGGCATATATGTGCCTTGCGGCAGGTGCTTTTGCCAAGGCAGGTGCTATGCCGTTTCATACTTGGGTTCCAGATACCGCCCAAGACGCCCCCACACCTGTTACTGCCTTTTTACCAGCATCACTGGATAAGCTTTTAGGTATATACTTCCTTGCCAGGATTTCCCTAAATATGTTTAAGATGAACACAGCCATAAATACCGTCTTAATGATAGTAGGTAGTGTTACCATTGTAGCTGCAGTTATGATGGCTCTTATACAGCATGATTTAAAGAGACTTTTAGGATATCATGCTGTAAGCCAGGTCGGATATATGGTCTTAGGAATCGGCACTGGTAATCCTATTGGTATAGCAGGTGGATTGTTTCATATGTTAAACCATGCTATATATAAATCCTGTCTCTTTCTTTCAGGGGGGGCAGTTGAAAAAGAAGCTGGAACAACTGATCTTGAAAAACTGGGCGGTTTTGGTAAGATTATGCCTATTACCTTTATTACATTTTTAATAGCATCATTATCAATATCAGGTATACCTCCTTTTAACGGATTCGCATCAAAATGGATGGTTTACCAAGGTATAATAAAGACAGCTGGTAACGGTAGTCATCTCTGGATAATATGGCTTATTGCAGCTATGTTCGGTAGTGCACTTACCCTGGCAAGTTTTATGAAATTAATCCATGCTGTATTTTTAGGACAGCCGGTTAACAAGCAACCTCTGTCTAACAAAATATTTACAAAGGCGGAAGCAATGATTAACAAACGACGAGAAACTAATCCAACCATGTGGATTCCGCAGGTTTTTCTTGCAGTTCTCTGCGTTATATTCGGTGTATTTGCTTACAGAATTCCTCTTAAAATGTTCATCTTTCCAAGCTTAGGAGAAAAAATAGAATTCTTCGGTATATGGAATGCAAGCCTTGCTACTATTTTGATAATTGTAGGGGTTGCTGTCGGTATTATAGTCTATTTTTTGGGCACAATAACAAAAACAAGAGAGACAGAAGCATTTGTTGGTGGAGAAATATTGGAAAAACAACCAAATATGAGGGTTTCAGGAACTGAATTTTATAATACGATAAAAGACATAACCCCTTTAGGCACTGTTTATGGATTAGCTGAGAAAAAAGTATTCGATATTTACCATTTAGGTTCCATAATAACCCTTGGATTTAATAAGATTTTGAGCTATTTACACAATGGTATACTCCTTACATATCTTACCTGGTGTCTTTTAGGAATGATTATACTATTTTATATTTTGTTAAGGTAACGAGATGATAGAATTATATGTTTTATTAATATTTATGATTATTGGAGCGATTGTCGCAATTGAGATGAAGGACTTACTTTCTGCTGTAATAGCTGTTGGAGCTGTTGGTCTAGGACTTTCGATAGTTCTTTTAATACTTAAAGCACCCGATGTAGCTATTACACAGGTTGTTGTTGAGATATTGTGTCTGATTATATTGATAAGGGCAACCTTGAAGAAAGATCTTCCATTTTCAACAACTGGCAGGTGGCTTCTTAATAGTTTTATTACTGCAGGTTTTATTGCAATATTCTTATTTGTGGCTATAAAGGCTTTTAAAGATTTACCCGAATTCGGTTACCCTATTATGAGAGTTGCCAATACATATCTGAAAGAGGGGTTAATTAAGACAGGTGCCTCTAACCTCGTTTCTTCAGTAATACTCGATTTTAGGGCTTATGATACTCTAGGAGAGGCCACGATATTATTTACTGCCGTAATAGGTGTTCTAACTGTTGTGCGGCGTATAGGTAGAAAGAAACAGGATGAAATTGTGGAGGAAGACGATGAGTAAAGAACATGATGCAGGTATGTCTCTAATTGTAAAAGTAATTACCCGTCTTACTGTAGGCCTTATTCTCCTTTACGGAATTTATATAGTGTTACACGGTCATATATCACCTGGTGGAGGATTTGCTGGCGGAGTTATTATAGCGCTTTCTTTTGTACATCTTATGCTTGCTTATGGTAAAGATGTGGCTTTAAAGAAACTACCTAAATCAGCAATGTCGTTT